>Ga0265297_10000761_pt1 | contig 89174 bp, 144 predicted proteins | sample Munlanlwell13791_FD_192502 | JGI IMG/M metagenome (GOLD analysis project Ga0265297, IMG submission 192502) | Leachate microbial communities from a municipal landfill in Southern Ontario, Canada - Leachate well 137-91 | ecosystem: Engineered > Solid waste > Landfill > Unclassified | place... | reverse complement strand
GGGCGGCGGCGCGGGCGGCGGCGTGGGCGGCGCGGGCGGCGGCGCAGGCGGCGGCGTCGGCGGCGTAGGCGGCGCAGGCGGCGTGGGCGGCGGCGCGTACCTCATTGATGCTCGCCTCTCCCAGGCACCATGCCCGGGCAGCCTCAATGGCCTTGCGCGGGCGATCCTCGCCGTCTGGGACATGCCTCAGCGCCGAATCGGCGCAGTCGCACGCGGCCAATACCAGCAGCTTGCGGTCCACGCCCAGCCTCGCGGCGACCCACAACAGCCAGTCGCCGCGTTCGCAGACTTCCCACGCCTCGCGGCTGTCGCGGCCGTCGTACCATCGCTGTGCTTCGACGCAAGCACCCAGTCGTTCTAACAGATCTTTGTGGTTCACTTCTTCATCTCCTTTAGCAATTGGTCGAACACGTCCAAATCACCCACATCCTTTCCGTCCAGTATGTTGCTTATGACGGATTGCTTCTTCTGTATCACCTCACACAATCGTTGCTCTATCGTATCCCGTGCCACGAGGTAGTAACACCAAACCGTTTGCTTCGTTCCGATCCGGTGACACCTGTCCTCCGCTTGGGTATGGTCTGCCGGTCGCCAAGCCATCTCAGTGAATACCACGGTGCTGGACGCTGTCAGAGTGATGCCCACACCAGCAGCATGAATGTTCCCGATGAACAACCGAGTTCGCTTGTCCTCTTGAAACTTGTCTACCACCGCCTTGCGCAGCCTGCCAGTGACAGAACCGTCCACCACAACCGACTCCACCTTGCACCGTCGTTTCAACGCCTCCACCATCTTGGCATGTCTGGCAAACACCACCAGCTTCTCATCCGTCTGGTACAGCCAATCGTTGATCCATTCGACGGCTGACAGCAGCTTCAACCGAGCACACAATCTCAGCAAATACCCTATGCGGGACAGCTCTTCTGCCTTGCTGGCACGTTGTGCTGCAGAGGGATCACGTCGTCGCAGCCAGTTCAGGAAGTCCTTGCTGGCTAGTTGATACTCACTGTCGCTGCTCAAGGGCAACGGTATCACCCGTCTCAACTTCTCAGGCAGGTCTGGCAGCACGTCAACCTTTCGACGTCTCACCATGCAGCTGTCTCGAAGCTTCTCGTGCAGCTCCTCTACGTTGTCTGCTCCATTGAACTGCCATCCCCACGGCGTCCATTTGGGTTTGCAATACCGATGGGCGAAAGCACCTCTGGCAGAGAACTTGCTGGGGCAGATCAGTTTCAGGACCGGGAACAGTTCGATGGGACGGTTGAGCAACGGTGTGCCGCTGAGGGCTAGTACATGCTTGACCCCCTTGCACAACTCCCGCACGGCCTTCGTCCTCTTGGCCCTGGGATTCATTGTGAATTGGCATTCATCAATGATGACGGTCCTGGCTCGACGCTGCTTCAGGTGTATTAGCCACCACGGCAGGATGTCGTAGTTGATGACAATGATGTCGTTGTTGTCGGACCATCCACCACGCGGGGGCTTACGTCCCTCGGCAACGTCCGGGCGTATGCCGATCGTTTGTTGAGCTTCGTATTCCCAGACGTACTTGACGGACGCCGGGCAAACGATAACGGCTGGCAGTCGCTTGGACTTATCACGTTCTAGGAACCAGAGAGCCATCGCAGTCTTGCCTAGGCCCATGTCGGCGGCCAACAGAACCCGACCACCGAACCAGTCCATTTCGTTCAGGCATTCCGTTTGATAGTGGATCGGCGTTAGCATTTTCTATGCCTGGCTTTTCTCTCTTCGATTTCCTCGGGCCTGTCAACCGTAGCGTAGCCGGGGACATCTTCGTTCAACATTGTTCGAACGATGCCCTGACGGTCCTCGTTTGCCTCTTTTCTATTATCATAGGGCCCCCACGGCCCTTCACCGTCTCGACCCATTATCCACCACTTGCCCCCGAACTTCTTCAGGAACAATCGCATCTTCATCGGCAGACCTCCCTCAGCTCGGCAAAGGCATCGCTGATCCTGCCCACCGTCCAGCCCCATGCCTTGCAACGGCGGGTAATGTTCCTACGCACCTGGGACGCACCGTGTCGTCTCAGGACGTGCCGGAAGTCGTCGTAGGATTCGATCACCATAGAAACGATAGCCTTCCCATCTTCCGACACTTGTTCGGCGATGTGCTGGCGTTTGCACGGGGCGGGGTTGCCGTCCAGTTCCTCTCTCAGGACATGACGTACTCCCCACTTCGACTCCCGTTGCTTCCAGCTCAGCAGGTCGTGGGTGATCGCCCACCATGCCCACGTCGTGAACTGTGCCTTGCTGCTGTCGAACCGTAAGAACGCCCGAACGAATGCCACGTTGGCAACGGACTTTGCTTCCTCAAAGTCCCCTCCGTTCTTCTCAACGAACCGCCAGCACAACTGGCAGAGCATCCGTTCGACATCTTGGTAGGTGTCGATGCACGCTTGAGGTGCTATCATCCTTGGTCTCCTTGCTAGAGGATCTTACCGTCCATTAGTCCCGGCAGGAATCGAACCTGCTACACGCGGCTTATAAGGCCGCCGCTCTAACCAATGAGCTACGGGACCTGTTCCCCTACACCACTACCACCTTGCAGGGACGGTAGCGTCCTACGTTCCGAGTGGCCCATCGCTTCTTGAGCTTGGGCCGCATCTTGTGCAGGTCACGAGAGATCTGCTTCGTCGGCTTCCCGTCCATCATCAACGGGATGCCCCAGTAGCTCTCGCCCTTGCACGTCATGTGGTATCCGTGCTTCATCTCGAACCTCCTTCTGGTTAGCGAAGTAGCGTAACAAAGTCTCCGAAGTGCTTGTCGAACACCTCGATCAGGTGTTCGTAGTCTCCCGACATCATGTCGTCTTGGATGGACTTGACATCGAGTCCGAGACGCTTCGCCAAGCGTCCGGCGGTGCCCAGCAGTACCAAGGCGTTACCGTCTGGGCCAGTCAGGTCTATCTCAAGAGCAGAGACTCGATCTTTCTTCTTCACGATCATTGCATCCTCCTACGGCTCCGGGTTGAGGTCCTTGATCAATTCGAGAGTCTCCACCAAGCAGTCCCGAAGCACCTCAATGTGTTGCTTTGGAGCACTCTCCCACTCTAAAACATCAATCGACTTCACCTGCTTCAACAGTTCATTGACCTTGTCCATGAAGTTCATTTCTGGTCTCCTTGCTGAAGATGTCGGCACCGCTCACAACGGTGTCGAAGGTCTGCCAAGTTCTTTTCAATGTCCACCTCACCGAGATCCAACTGCTCGAAGTCCCCGAGGGGCGATGCGTGGTTGTATCCACGCTTGATCATTTCAGCAACCAGTTCTTCGTGCCGCTTTATGATGCTGCGGCACTGTACCTGCCCGAGCCGGGCGTGTCCTTTGATCACCGAGAGCCGCCCGGCTCGAATTGTCCCTACCAATTGATGTAACTCCTTGTGCTCGCCAAGCAGGTGCTGACGGCAAAGCAACTTCGGAGGCACCATCCACATCCTCGTCATAGTCATCCTCCTAGTCGAACGTGAACATCCGAATCGCTCCGGTGGTGGGTGCTGGCATGGTCGCCTCGGGCTTGGGATGCCCGAGGTACTTCTTCAGCACGGTCAGCATGCGTTGCTGGGCGGTCTTGTTGACCAGGACGGCGGCAGCCGCAAGTACCTCCTCCAACACCTTCTCCTCCCACGGCATTTCATACGTGGGAGCTGCGTCGGTGATGTTGTTCTCCTGAGCGTGTCGGACGTGACGACAGGACTTGCGGAATCGCCAGCCCGGGCAATTGCAAGAGTACTTGCCGCCCTTATACCGAACATCGTACACGATCTCCGGCGTTCGGGTCGAGTTGTATTGGGAGACGATTGGTCCCCATCTCGATTCGACTTGTGTTGCTGTCACACTACACCTCCTGCCCGTGCTGGCGGCGGTAGCGGGTCAGGCGTCGAACGTAGGACCTCACGTCCCACAGGTGACGGAAGGACTTACGGGCGTCGTAGCCCACCAGATGCCAGCGTCCCGTATCGGGATCGCGAAGGGCGTATCCCTTCGCAAACGTCACGACGGTTTCAGCTCCCATGATCTTCATTGTTTGGTCTCCTGCCGGCGTTGCCGGCGGTTAGCTGGTGGCCTTGGCAATGACGGCACGGCGGCGGACCTCACGCTGTGCATCTTCCCGCGAGATTTCGCCCCGTCCGCTGGCCGTCATGGCAAGCTGGTCAAGTTCGTCATCCGAGTATGGCAACGCGTACTGCTCCAAGACCTCCACCAACATATCATGGCAGTTGGCAGCTCGGATGATGAATTCCCGGTCCGCTATCTGACATGACTCGCATACCAAAGTGCCGCCGTAGTACCGGGTGGACTTGCACGGCAGCCCGTCGAGGCTGTCGCACACGATCGAGTCAGCCAGGTCGCCGAGGCGCCACGGCAACGGGCTGTGCTTTGCTTTGCCCATAAGGAAATCCTTCGGTTGGGTTGCTAGAAAACGATCACCATCCCCGCCCCTGTAACGAAAGCGCCCGTAGAACATGGCCGACTACAAGCATCGGTCACAGGGGCGGAGGGGAGACCGTCACTTGCTCTTGCTCGACGGCACGTTCGACGACCGGCCACGGGGTGGCGTGCCCTTGGTGGCGTGGTGCACCCGCTTCGACTGCCGATGCTTCACCTCCCGCCGCACTCCCCACTTCTGCATCTCAAGCAACCTGTCACTACTCTTCATCACGATCTCCTTCTGTTGGAGGAACGATCACCATCCCCACCCCCGACGGGTGTAAGTCCATCGGGGGCGGAGGGGAGGCCGTTGGCTCAGTGATGGTGGTGGTGATGGGCATGGTCGTGCCCGTGGCTGTGCTGCTTGGCGTGGGATCGCTTCTCGCGAATCTCCACTTTGCCACCCATCAGCTTGCCGAGGTGTCGGACCAGCTCGTCTGCCTGGGCATGGACTTGCGGGTCGAACGACTCGGTCTCTACGCTAATGGTCCCGTCCTCCAAGATCTCGATCTTGAATTGGTTCTTCATCGCATGGTCTCCTTTCACCAGTTCATCTTGGTAACGGTGGCGTTGTTTCCCTGCATCTTGCAGGCCCAGTTGAACCGCTTGGCGGCAGACTTCACCGCCTGGCGGCTGTAGGCTTGCTTGAGCTGGTTCAGGGCGGCTTGCTGGCTGTCCCTGACCGTGGCTCGTTCTCGAACGAGGTCGAGGGTGATGTCACCACCGTTGATGATCACCTCTCCGTTGCTGGCAACTTGGTGTCGCCATCCCAACTCCTCGATAGCAGCGTTGAGCAAGGCACGGTTGTCGGCCTTGAACTCCACGCTGACCGTTCTCACTTCCCAGCACGGCATGGTCGGTCTCCTTCTACTTGGGCTGTCATCATCAGGCAGCGGGAACCCAACCCGCTGCGTCCGACCCGTCCCTGGATCGGATTCGACTTCACTCGTCGTCCAGGCTGAACGCCCGGCAAGGCAGGTCCTTGACCAAGCCCTTGAGCGACTCGGCCACCTCTTCCATCCCCTGCCGCACCTCGTCCCGCACCTGACCGATGTCCCGGAGGTCGTCCATCGACTTGCCGGACATCAGTGCCCGGGCCTGAGCAGCCACCTTGACCAGCTCTGCGTCGTCCAGGATGTTACGGGCGGGGAGCAGCTCCATCCACTCCTTGAACCGTTCCACCGCGTCGCCCCGCAGCCCCTTCTTCTTACCGTCCTTCCGCTCGCCCAACATGGAGGCGAGCTTCTGAACCAGCCCCAGCAGGCCGAACCGAAGGGCGGCCTTGATCTCGACCATCGCCTCCTGCAATTCGGAGGACTGGTCGATCTGGTCCGGCCTCGCCAGTTGGAAGTCCACGAACATCCGGCTCACGCGAAACCGGCTGCGAACCTCCTGGACGTTCGGGTAGTTCCGGGCGTCGTACTGGCTGCGAAGCCGCTCCTTCCACTCCTCGACGATGGTGGGGTACTCCGCCGCGAACTCGTCTCCGAGCTCGTTGTAGACCACCACGACGTCGTCCAGCTTCTGCACCACCTCGTCCACCAGGGACTTCGGGATCAAGTAGGACCCCTCTGCCAGCGGTGACGGCAGCGAACGGCTTCGCAGCCACTTGCGAGTGTCGCCCGCCAGACGCTGTGCGTCTTTGTACGACGCGCTGTCGAAGATCCGCTTCGTCAGCTTGAGCACGTCCTTGTCGGCATCCGTCTCGATGCCGGTCAGGTCGGCTCGCCGGTGGGCACCGGGCAGGTGGAACGTGACGGTCAGACAGACCGTCTTGTCGAAAACTGTTGACATGCTTGGTCTCCTCAAACCAGAGTAATAGAAACGATCACCAGCCCCGCCCTCCCGAATGCTACGAGCACTGGGAGGGCGGAGGGGAGACCGTTATCCAACAGCCCTCCGCTTGCCCTCCAGGGCTTGCGGCTGACGATAGGTCCCGCTGTGACTGGCCGAGATGTATCGACCAGCCGCTTCGCTGCGAAGGCGGGAGATCCGTTCAGGATCGGCCTTCGCTACCGGGACGACGAACCGTGCAGCATCGATCAGCGGCACGTCTCGCTCCCAAGCACCCTCGCAGCAAGCCTTGATTTCAGCGCCCGTCCAATCCGTGTCGTTCGGGCGCTTCTGCTTCGGCAGGTCGTACTTCTTCATGTAGTACGACCAGATCACCTCCCGCTCCTCTTCGTCAGGCAAGTCGAAGAAGAACGTGCCACCAGTGAACCGGCGGCGGAGTTCGGGGGGCAGGGTGGCGATTCGATTGCACGTAGCCACGAACAACGGACGGCCGTTGCTCACCGCCGTCACCACCTTGAGTGCCCGGCGGATGCGTCCCTCGGACTCACCCACCAAGCTGCCCTTCATCGCGTTCGTGTCGAGTGCAATGGTGGGGACGCCAGCTTCGGCTCCGATGCTCTTGGCAAGCATCGACTTCCCCGCTCCAGGGTGGCCGACGAAGATCATGCCAGCGACGTTGTTGTCCTGCATGTACGTCAGCAGGACTTGCAAGAATCCCTGGCTCACGCCGGAGCTGTCTCCGGTGCCCTCGGTGGCACCTGCTAGCAGCTTCTCGATCTCGTCGATGAAGACCACTGCGCCGTAGTTACGCTTGCCCGTGATCTTCGACTGGCAGTAGTCCTTGGCGTTGTCCAGTCCACCGATGTCGGCGAACGTCTCGCCACCCCGCCAGACACCCAATCCAGGTGTCTCTTCGATCATCGACCTCTTGACCTCCCAGAGATGGTTCAGGTCGATCCCATCCTTGCGAACGGCCATTGACACGGCCTGCTCGGCGGGGAAGGCTGCCAATCCCATGACGGCCTCGACGGCACGTCGAATCGTGTCGTCGTCCGCCGTCGGCCGAGTGACACATGCATCTGAGGCCGCAGCATCGATCTCTCGAACGATCTGCTCCAGCTCCGCGGCGGTCGGTAACGCCTCATCCAACACCACTACGTCGTTCTCCAGCTCGGCAGGTAGGGTCGAGTCCTGTCCGAGCAGGATCAGCATTCGCCGGTCCCGCTTGAACTGGTCTCGTAAATTCCAAACGCCCTGCAGCCAGGGCAACCCGGCGGCCTCCGTGACCTTCGGCGCGTTCATCACGAACAGCACCGTGTCTTGGGGCAGCCGAACGGCCTCGTCGAGAAGGCCGAGGGGGTTGCCCACGGTGTTCTCGATGTTGATCACTGCCATCGCTTCCTCTCCCCGCTCGTTGACCGGGCGGACGCCACGCTGGACGTCCCATACGATCATCGGGGCGTTGTTGACACCCGTTGCCACCGATTGGATGGTGGCGGCAGGGTCCGCGGTGGCGATGGCCACCAGCGGCACGCCCGCTCGTCGGGCATGCTTCAGACTCTCGATCAGGTTCATCTTGATCTCCCAGAATTGAGTAAGCAAACGGTCCTCATCCCCAGCCCTTCAGCGAGAAGGGCTGGAAGGAAGATCGTTACACTTGGACTTCCTCGTGCTCGAACCCAGTAACCAGCCACCCCTGACGCCAGCAGAACTCCAGGGCGGCACGGCGGGCGGCCAGGTGGTTCTGTGCCCGAACGACCAGCGAGTAGAGCTGCTCGACCGATCCGACCGGGCAGTCTGCCCGGATGATGATGGACATCACCCACGTCTTGATCGCTTTCATCTCTTGGTCTCCTCTACCAGTAGGAACGGAAATCAACGAGGGGCACCGGCCTCCCGGTGCCCTACGCAGATGGCCGTTAGTAGAGCGGAATGCTACGGTACTCACCGCACCGGCGGCACTCCACGTCGGCGTTGCCGCTGTCTGGACCGGCGGAGGACGCATCCTTCCAGTCGTGTCCATCCTTGCAGGGGTCTCCCCAGCCCTCACGGCAGTAGTCTTCCAGCTTCTTCAACTCTACCGCTTCCTTGTGGGCTTCGTCTTTTCTGGTCATCTCTTGGTCTCCTCTTGCTAGAATGGCTTGGCGTCGTCAGGTACAGGGGAGCCACCCCTGTACGACGTCCGGCCAATGGGGCCGGACGTTTCGCCGTCGTTGCTTGGGGGTCAGCCTATTCGGCCGCCTCCATCCGCTTCAGCTCGGCGGCCGCCTTCTCAGCGGCTGCCCTGGCCTTGGCCAGCCGCTTCTCCAGGCGCGCCTTCGCCCCGTCCTTCCGAGCCTCCAGCTTCTCGGCGCGGTCCAGGCAGCGGACGCGGCGGGCGTCGTGGATGTTGGCCGCGTGCCGGAAGTACAGCGCCTTGGTAGCGAAGTCCTTCGGGATCAGCCGCTTGTGCTTCGAGGCGCTGAAGTCCACGGGCACGCTGGTCAGCGGGCGGTCGCCGGGATAGGCGACGTGGACCTTCTTGGCATTCTTGACGGCCGTGGCTTCCGTGGTCTCGGCGACGTTGCCCTGCTTCTGCTTCTTCGACATGACTGGTCTCCTTGCCGGTTTGAACCGGCTCTGGAACGAACGGATGGAACCTGCCATCGTCAGGCGGGGTTGGTTCAGTTTCCCCGCGACGCCCCGAAGGGCGTTTCGGCTACAGTTCGTTGACGAGGCGGATCAGCTCCTCCTTGTGCCTGGCCTCGATGACGTAGTTACCGCACCCGGTGCGGCGACCTTCGAGGTACAGGATCAGGTCCTGCACGGTGCGGTGCTTCCTGTTGGCGGCGGCCTTCTCGTCGAGCTTGGCCTGGAGCCACTCGGCGTCGCACAGGCGGTCGGCGTTCCACCCCCGGACCTGGCCAGGCATCCGACGCTTGCCGTCTCGATCGAACTTCCGGCCATCCTCCAGGACGGTCCAGCCACGGCCGTCGATCTTCGCCACGACGCCGAACGAAGCATTGATGATGTCACCGCTGTGCATGCGGTAAACGCCCACGCGGTCGCCAACGCTGAAGGTAGCAGTAGTCATCTCTCGGTCTCCTCGGTCTAGACACCCAACCCGAAGTGGGTTGGGCAAGTGCCCCGCCCAGGGCGCGACTCCTGGGCGTTACGCTACGGGGCAGTGAACTATTTGTCCCTTTTCTTTGTGAGAGAGAGAAGAGCCTCAGCAGCCGTCATCTTTCCATCCCGCACTTGCAATCGGAGATCCCCGATGATCAATTGGTCCCGTCGTCGCTTCTGATTAGCTTTCTTGTTACGCTCTGCCATCTTCTCGCTACTGGTTTTCTTCATCTTTCGGTCTCCTCGGCAGTGGCAGGACCGAAGTAGTCCCGCCGAAGTCCCCCGCCCGGTTGCGAATCCGGGGTGGCCGGTTGTTACCAGCCCGCGTCGGGGGAGTCAATTCTGAGGAGAGCTCATGTCTTACGCCCCACCGTCACCCCTGACGAGCCTATCGGGGGGTCCTTTGGTGGTAGCCAGGGGGTGCTGCCGCGTCTCTCCGGTCTGCATCCCCGTGTGTCCCGCTTTGAGGCCAGTCCGCAATGGCCGCTGTCGTTTTTTCCGTCCTCCGATGCCCGGGTTCCGCAGTCGTTGGGGCGCTTGGGTTGGGGTTGGGGGTTAGTTTTCCTGTTCACCCTAATTATTACGTTCGGGTAAGAATAATCAACCCCCCTAATGGGGACCAATTTGGAGCGCCGTAAATGCTTATGGGGTAAGCACTTAGGTTCTCACCCCCCAGAAGGGTAGCCGAGATGGACACTTTGGTTTGTAGGACTGGTCTAAGTGCCGATGGGGTAAGGGGTTAGAGGGGGGATCTTACCCCGTCAACTACCAAACCCCTATCTTACCCATCTTACCGCCCGCTCCGGCCCCCTGGCTGCGCGTTTAAGGCGGGGGTGGGGTTGGGGGTATGGGAATAGGGGTCGCCCCCCGGGAACCCCTGGGCGACCCCAAGGCGGCGACGGAGGGCCCCTTCTCCCGACCCCCTGGGACGGCCAGCCCGGCGACGGTCCCGAGCCCAAATCCTGACCGATTGACTTGGGATGATCCACCATCTACCCCACTTCTGGCAGCCCGGTAGCTGCCCCCCTGTTACGAGCTGGCGGACCCGCGTGGTCGAGACGCCTAGCAGCTCGGCCACCTCCCCCGTCGTCATGTAATCTCCGAGAACCATAGCTGCTTCTCCTCGCCGTAGAACCTCTCGATTACAGGTCTCTCGGTCTCCATCACTTTGGCCAGCATGTCGTTACTCCATTCGCAGACGCCCTGCGCCGTGTTGGCGGGTGGCTTGGCTCGTAGCTTCTTCTCGACCCGCTTGACCTGTTTGCCGTAGCCGAAGCCGTGCATCGCTTCGATGAAGTCATCTGCCAACGACTCGGTACGTCCAATGAACTGAACGAACTCTCCACCTGCTGGACCGATGTATGCTTCGACCATCCGGGTGTACCACATCGGCTCGTGTTTCGTCATCAAGAACACCCAATCGTCGAACGTCGGGAGGTAATGAACAGCGGCAGTGTGATGAGGATGCCACTTCCACTCCGTCTTGTATTTGCCCTTGAACAGCAACGTTCGCATCGCCACGCGACGGATGTCGCTGAGATATTTCCACGTCGACTCGTAATAAGCCTTGGGGTGTCGAACGAAAGTGAAGACGTTGCGAGCCCTGTTCATCCTATCTGATTTGAGGTGAGGAAGCATCCCGTGCTTCTTGGGAATCGACTCCGGTTGGGCAAACAACCATCGTTCATAGTTGCCCTTACCGACGGTCATCTCGATGGCGGACTCGATCCACGTGCCTCCCGTCCTCGGGATGTGAAGGAAGAGCAACTGCTGTTCGGATAAGAATCTCACCACGGTCAAGGCTCCAATGAACAAGCGTACTTGAAGAACGGTGAACGGGCCAAGTCTCCCGGCTCCGTGTATCTGCTGCTCAGCTTCGGTACGGGATCAACCCCACCACCAAAATAATAAGCAGCAGCAACCGCCTCTGAGCATATCGGGTTTGGATCGAACTGGTCATCGTCGTTGAAGTTCGGCCGGACAAACCATCTGAACAACGGCATGTGAAGGAGCACCATCTTGGCGAATCCCCTGAACCCATAGGAGTTGCCCATCAGCTTGAGCAAGTGCCTTCCAGTGCCCATCCGACTGAACTCGGGCCATCTTTCATTGGCGTTGGCACGAAACCAATCGATTCGTCCCCTGTAATCCCTCACTCTGGTTGGTAGATAGTAGATCTTCACCCCTCCAGGTGTTGCTTCTGCCGACAACGGAATGTCGTCTATCCAAAGCACGGCACCTGCATGACTGTAGTCAGAACGTCCCGCCGCTTTGATCACCTCGGAGGAAAGGTAAGAGCCGCTGAACAGCAGAAGATCAGCGTGAGAGATGTCACTGATTACATCATCCAACGGCTCGTAGATTAAAGTGCGTGGCATCATTGGTATGTTGTCCTTACGTGTCTAATGCGATAAACTCCAGGCAGGTCGATGCCCACCTGCTTCCCGTACATTCGACAAACACCGCGAAATGCCAGGTCGTCTCGGAAGTCCCCGAATGGCAAACCGTCGTCTCTTGGTGTTTGCCACCTTGCTATGCCGTCCAAGTATCCGTAATCACGAGCAAGGTCGCCTTGCACAATCTGAACTCCACCAATTGCTTTTCGGTAAGACTTCGGAACAAAGTCCTCTGTCTTGATCTCTGCAAATTGCAAATCCTTTTCAAGCACAACGCTTGTTGCTCTATCTCCTGTTGCATGATCCTTGTGAATCATGACCTGCTTAGGGTAGCAAAGAGTAGCCGACTCAGGCCACTCCATTTCTGACAGCCTGTCTAAGCAACCATATCCCCATGCGTGGTCCACGTCTGCAAACCATACGATGTTGGCGTCGGTGGCCAATGCTGCACGGTTCCTTCCTATGCTCCGTCGCCCGAGTTCGGGTAGGCTCAATGCCAGACGTTTCAGCCTCAAGTTCGTGTGGAACGAAAACCAGTCCAAAATCCACCGGGTCTTCTCGTCATCAGGGTAGTAGCAAATCGTAATGGTGACAGGACACTTCGGACGACATCTCACCAACGACGAAAGCTGGTAGACTAGAGCTCCAGCATATTGGGGTAGTTGGGATGCGTAGCAGTGAGAAACGATTTCAATTGATTGCATTTCATCTCCTTGAATCGCGTCCAGTCATCGGGAGTGTTTATCGACAAAGGGCTGTCACTCATACGAATTGCCAAGATCTCACGGTGGGATTCGATCCATCCCAACTGCTCCAACGACTCCGCCTTCTCGTATCGTCCGGCATTGATGGAAGCAAGCTCTCTGAGAACCTCGATGGGAAAGGCGTACACACCCGTATGAAACAACGAACCAGCCATCGGTGCCCGACTGAACCAAATACAACGGGCACCGTTGACAATGACCTTGACTTGATTGGGATCTTCCATATTTCCATGAGGCGAAACAAGTGTAACGATCTTGCCAGTCTCCTGACTGTAAATGACCATCCGTCGTACATACAACGGGTCGATGCAAGGCTCATCCACCTGCCAATTGACCACGGTGCCGACGGGCAGCCACTTCTGGTTCACTGCGAAGTGCGCTATTCGATGCGTACCGTTTCGACAGTCCGAAGGTGTTGGTTGATACCAGATGCTCTTGCTTTTGCAAAACGACTCCAGTTCGTCGTCGCATCCAAGCACGACCGTGCCAATCGACTTCTTCACCTGATCAGCTTCGTCGACCGTCCATTCCAAGAGCGTCTTGCCCAGTGCTTTTAACAACGGCTTGCCGGGCAGACGTTGACTATCCATTCGAGCTGGGACGGCCACAACCACGTCGGGCATTTCAGATGTAGTCATAGTGATTGCACAACTCCTTCTCAGCCGCCATGACGCGGCCTCGAAATGAGCGATCCAAGGGAGGCTCGACACTACTTCGTAACGGTATCTGCCTGATTTCTTCTAGCTTGATTATGGGACATCCCAAGCTGTGGAAGAATTCGATTGCCGACCACGGCATGTCTTCAATAAGCATAATCGTATCAGCATCATACATTCTGAACAACTTGCCTACCGACCCTGGCATCTTGTTCAAGTAGTCCTCGATGAATGACTCAATGTCCGTCTTGCTCAGTACGCCGAATGCCCCGACATCGTTTCCTCTTGAATGATGGACGAAGCACTCACCGAGCCAAGCCCAGGGATGTCTTACCAACGACACCTTCAACGGAGCCATCTTGCCGTTGCTACTGAAGGGAGTGTGAAAGTCTTTCTCACTGGCAGAAAATCCTGCCACCCTTGCTGCCTCACAAAACCATGCCCCACCAACTCCAGGAGGGCAAGCAAACTGGAAATCACCGTAGTCCTTCATCGAACAAACCACCATATTGAACAGGGGTCTAGTTGAAACTCGATCTTGCACTCTTCGCAGTATCTACGAACGGCCTTGCAAACGCCGTTGCGTTTCCAGTTGATTGCTTCATTGAAGTCGTGTCCACATACCAATCCACCCCGCCTCACTCTCGGATGCCAAATGGCGATGTCGTTGAACACACTATCGTACAGATGATTGCCGTCGATGTAAACGAAGTCCAAGAGTCTCCTTCCAACGAACTTCGACACCCTGTCTGACGTACCAAGAACCAGCACCCGCTGCTGCTCTACGTTCTCTGTGACGTCAATAGACTCTTGCATCCTTGCTCGAATGGTATCCAACGACACATTGCCCAGCCTAGCATCGGGATAAGGAAGCCAAGGGTCTACCATCATCAGCAACAGCTCGGGGAAAGCTTCCATCAAAGCCTTGCTCGTCCCGCCTCGATGAACCCCAATCTCGCATCCGAGCTTTGGGGTGCCCACGGCAGCCTTGATTCGATTGATCAGGACTTGTGCTGTTCTTTGCAACTTCGTCATGCTTCTATTCCTATTAGTATCCAAATGCCAATTGCCATAGACCTTCCTGTTCATCTACTACAATGATGCGACCACCCACCGATGCTGCAAATGTATCTATGGCACGCTTCGTTTGAGCCCACCGTCCCGAGCAGTAATCATGTCCACACATCAAGCCTTTTGTGCGTCCTTCGTGCTTCCTCAACTTCGGCCACCAATTATTCAAGTCTGTAAGAACAGCCTCGTAAACGTGGTCGGCATCGACGAAGACGAAGTCCAGAGAACCGTCGGGAACCAACCTGAGGGCCGACGTCGTATCAGCGGCCAACAAAAGCCGCCGATCGCTCCACTGGTCTGTCGACCTCATTGCTTGTGACATGCAGAACAGGAAACCTTCACGATCCGTTCGCTTGCCCAGCCTGGACGTTTCGTAAGGCATCCAACGGTCTACCATTAGCAAGTGCAACTGAGGAAAGGACTCTAATAGAGCAGCACTCAACTGCCCTTGCCAGACACCAAGCTCAGCCCCGAACACTGGGCTGCCTTGATGGCTTTCAATCATGTCTGTCACAAGTTTGTTGAAACGCTGCCGGTTCTTTTCTTTTGCTCTCATATCTTCTCGTAGCACTCCATGTAACGATGCTTCCACAAGAGCTTAACGGGATGGCCGTCCTCTTGTAAGAACATCTCGACCCCTTCTTTGACATGATCTTGCTTCGGTCTGTCATTCTCAACATCGTCGAACAACATCCATCCGCCCGGCTTGAGAAGCTTCCAAACCAAGCGGGCGTCGTCCAGCACAGCCAGTGCATTGTGATTGCCGTCGACCATGCTCAGATCGACCGATTCGTGGCCCTTGATGCCAACGAATCCCCTGCCAACCATTCTGCGAAGAGCCTCTGCGCTGCTTGCCCTGACCAATTCACATCTGAGCAAGAACTTTGAGTCGCCATTCATAAAGACACGCCACGGTGTCAGATTGTGAACAGCACGTTCATAAACACCTTCCATATCGGCAGAGCCGAGTTTGGTAGTCATTAGCCACGGGTCGATTCCGACTGCTCGACTTTCGGGATGTGTCAAAACCCGTTGAAGCATCCACACCAAGCTCATGCCCTCGAATACACCCAGCTCTAGATAGGTTATCTTCCGTCCTGCCCAAGCCGGATGAATGTATTCTCGGAACGTCGGCAGGTTTCGCAACCTGAACCAATTTCGAGTGAACAAAAAGTCGTGTCCTTCGCGGATCAAATCCATCTTCCTCATTTCACAGGCTCCTGCTTCAAGTAGTCGATGTAACGATTACGAACAGTCGGCTGCCAGTCCCGTATGCCTCCCAAGTTGTTCTCCAAACAATGCTGGTACAACGGCCACCACAAATCGTATCCCTTCTGCGACTTCGCCCACTTCCGTCCCTCCCCCTCCGGCCTGACGTTGCAATCTCCATGATAGTGATAGATCACGACGTCTTCGTCTCGGAGACTTGGATGTTGGAACTTGGGAGAGCAGTTGTATTTGCCATTGAAGCAAGCGACAAGATACTCGGCAGGAGGGAACTCAACTTGCAAAAGATGCAGTACCTTCTCATCCGGTATGAATGTGGAAAGGGCTTCGACTGTATACTCCACCCACTTCTTCAGAACAAGAGAAGATGAGATGCTTGCCCAGACACCACCGTTAACGCTTGGGAATGGATGTCGCTGCAAAGCCTCAATACTAGCCAATTGAAACCTGAACCTCTTCAAATCTTCCATCCGGCTGATGATGCCTCGGGTGTTGGTCAACCACCCACTGAACTGAGTAGCAACGAACCCAACAATCTCCACCATCTCAAACAGTGGAGACAAATCACCATGAACCGTCGTATCAGCATCCAAGTAGAGGTTACTGTCATCTGCCGGGAAAGATCGAGCTATCTGAATCTTGCCAACGAATTGAGCGTTCTTCCCTTTGTACGGTGGCTCAACAAGAATGCAAGTGGCTCCGAAGGCCTTGCACACTCTAGCAGCGATATCGAATGATTCCGGCCAAGCGTAAACGTCTACAACACCATTCCAATGCCGACGAAGCGTATGCAATGAAACCGTCAGGTATGGCAAATGAGCTTGTCCAGACATCAAGTAGAACACCCGTCTCATGTGGTTCTCCTTACAGCAACGATGACGATGGTCTTCCCGCAGTAAAGCAAGTCGATCACGCGAGCGCCCGACTTCCTGTTGATCATCCACAGGTACTCGTTCAACGGGGCCAGCATACAATTGCCCCCACGGCTCGGGCACCTGCCACTGTTATGACCCGAGGACCATTGGACGAACAGCAGACCGTCTTTCGCCAGTTGATGAACCCACGTCCTCAAAGTAGACACGGGCTCGATGCTGTGATCCAAGCTGTTCGTGTAGATGAAGTCGAACTTTTCAATCCACTCTTGTTTCTGTTTATTGAAGTCCCACTCTATTACCAAATCACCCACGGGACGGAGATCAGTTCCGAATATCTCACATCCCGGCAAGCGATCAAGAAACATCTGCACCTCATGACCTGCACGAGCACCGTGACAGATGCCTCTCTTTGGAAAGGTCTGACTAAGATAGTCGCAGATACGATCAATCTCGACTGGCGGAGAACACGACCTATTGGGATGCCTTTGGATAGACGATCCCTTGATTTGCATTCGCAAATAGTCTTCGTAAGTCTGGAAGCTATGCAGACGCATTGTATTCCTCCACTTGCCAAACGCTGCAACAATACTTCGGCTGGAACAGATGACGCCTCACGTAAATGGCGTCGTACTGACCAGCCCGTTGCGTGTGAATCCATTGCTGAAGGAAGCCGTATCCTTTCAACAAGTTGTGAATGTCCTTTGGCGTATCCCATCCAAACCCGTGCGGATTGGGTGTCATTTCTACATTGACTGCTTCTACTCCTCGAAGGAACCTTGGACCTCCTCGAAGCACGGCAGCTTCACTGCCCTCACAATCAATCCACAGCAAGACATGATTACCAATGGGTTTTCCCCACAAGCTGTCGAGCGTGCTGACAGGAACCTCAATAGTATCGTAATGCTCCCGCTCCATTTGTTCGTGAGGACGTAGGGACGAACCGTCTTTGTGAGTCGCCTTGGTGTAAAGCATTCCCGTACCAACGTAGTCGGACAAAGCTACGTGAGACAGGACGCCGGGAAACTTATCCTTCTCGCTACGATAGATCAAGGGATGGGGCTCGCAACCGGCAAAGCGGCACCCTGGCCATGACTCCTTCATTACATCGATCTCTTCGTGGTGTTGTCCGACACCAACCGAGTAAACGGCGTCGGGGGTCCAACCGATCCAATCGGCTACTATCCCAACGCTAATGCCCGACCTACGAAACAAATAGCTTGCCATCCTTCATCGCCTCCTCAGCATGGGTTCGTATATTCCAACTCGTGTGCCAGTGCTGCCATCCCCTCTTCTTCATTTGATGTCGCTGGACACCCAGTCCCATCCTAGCGGCAACGTACCAGCAAAACCCGTCTTGCGACGGGATAGGTAGCTTCAAGTTGCCACAAGCTGACCTAGCCACATCTCGACAAATCGTGGTGAATCGTGTGTTGAAGAAAGCACACCAACTGATGATTCGCTTGTGATCCAAGCGATCCTTGCCAGGAATGGGACGCATATCCAATGGAGGCAAACTCGACAGCACTGGCATCTTGTTCTTGTTCGCCTCGACCCATGCATCCAATTTCAACATCTGATCCGGAGGTCGTGTAAATGCCCACGGGTGAGATACAATGGCGGGCTCGTCTGTGAACCAGTTCGGATCTATCCAATCGTCCCTGCCCGTAGCTACGACATCCGTGTCGAGCTTCAGCCAGTATGGAGTGCGAACAAAAGCAGCAGCAACGTAGATGAAGCCTGACAACATTTTGTGTCGCTGCGGATCACCGAAGCGATCCTCCCCCACCCGTTCATACTCCATCTTCACCGGAGGCCACGAGTACACCCGTAGATTTGGATGGTCTACGACTGCCTTGACTTGCTCCTCCGTCACCTGCTGCCAATCCCGAAAGACAATCATGGGGTGCTTCAAGATGGAGGGCTTGTGCTTCCTCCAGGTGGGCCACGTCCACGTCAACTGCTGGAGGTGGGATTGGTCGACGCCGATGACGAGGGTGTAATCAGGAATCACTTTTCATCCCTCCGACGTTCTCCCGTTCGATGTCATTTGGGTCGAGTTCCGTCCAGTAGAATTCAAATGCTATTGCAGCTTCCCGTGCCTCAAACTCGTGCAAGACGCCAGGAGGAACATCCGTGGTTTCCCCCTCTTCTACCACGGTCTCGTCCACTTGATTCTCTTGAAACATTCTCACTATCAAACTACCACTGCAAACGTAGAACCGATTCCACTTGTTCTTATGGTAGTGACGGCTGCAATAACCGCCAGCTTCAACAACGATTTCGTGTGCTTCGATGTCATTGTGGGAAAAGACCAATTGAGTCGTTCCCCACACTTTGCCCTGCTTCGACCCAATCGACGGTATCATTTTCATCGTCCTTATTTTTCGTACCACCCTGCTGTATCGGGAAACTCCTCGACCATACCCCTCCCTATTATCATCGCCTCGTCGAACGGGATGTAGGGAAATGCCCGGAGAGAGCTGAACTGATTGCAATTGAGAATCTCCATCCCGAACCGGGAGAATGTTCCGTTGCGTTGCATCTCGACCAGCCAATCGTTGACCACCTTGAATTGAGCATTGTTGCTGTGAGCCGCTTCACTGTCCCGCTCTTGTCCAAATGCGTATCCATAGTCAGGGGACATGCGAAAGTCGACACCGATCAGGAACACCCGTCTCGCTCCCAAATATCGAAGCAGTCGCAGCCCGAGCAGCATCGTGCAAACGGTCTTGGGCTGTCCCGTCTTCTTCACCCCTGCATTGTGATTGCCCCAACATGCAGACTCGGTGAGGAAGAAGCGGTCGTCAGGCCACAGCCAACTGTCCCGTTGAAAACCCCAGACGTTCGGGCATTGGTATGTACGAACGTCGAGCTGCTCAAACTTCCCGTCCACCTTCCTGCGAATCCCCCCTCGCCGTCCTCTGAGCTTCGGGATGGGGGCAAACTTCATGATGCCAGGATCGAGCCAAATGCTGGATGAGAACTTCGACGGTGGGTCTGAGAACAGAAACGCTTGCGGACGAAACCGATGATGGGCGGCCATATTGTTGATGGCCAGGGTCCACGTGCCCCTACCATTTAACTGCTCCAAGGCGACGTCGTTAGCACTAGGTCCGCCACAAGCAAGGAATACGCTGGTCCCTGCCAGCATGTCCCGTAAGCACTCCACGGGCTTTTGGTTCCTGTCCGTCACTAAGAGAGGATCGACCCACTTTTTCGAGAACTCGGGATCGTCAATAGATAGACGATCCTTGCACTTCTCACAACTCTGCTTGTGCAAGTAGCATCCCGAGCCGTCCTTCTCGTAAGCACAACTCACCACTTGTTCTCCGGGCAGTTCTCAGTTTTCATTCGTATCTTGTTTCGCCAAGCTCTTCCCTCCCCCGCCACTCTGCATCCACAGGCGGAGCACGTGCCCGATTTGCCACTAGGCAAGAGACGTATTGAGGGACAGGTCTTACAGCATCGTCTAAAGATCCTTCGTACTTTCCTCTTGCTGCGAACAGGACGTCCTGCTCGCAACCAACGAGCAACCGCCTTCCCGTAACGAACGGCCAGTGATTTTGCACTGCCAGTCCGACAACCGCAAGCCATTGAAACCACCTCAGTCGTGGTAAGGCAGTTCGTGTGGGAAGCAAATCTTCCATCCTAGAGTTGTCTCTGGAGTTGGAAACATGATGCACCGTCGGGCATGTCCTATTATCCCGACCATACGAGGTTCGACCCCCTGTCCACGAGCACAAGCAGCAAAGTAACTACACTCGCAAGCCAGCCTCCTGCCCAAGCATCCATCATACTTCATCTTGAACCACGGCTGCTGCATCCTGCTCAGCAGACTAGCAGAAGCCCTGAAACATGCTGCTCCAAAATCCCCCTCCCCGTAGTGACCCTTGGCAGGTGGTTCCTCGGTATAACCACACCATACCAAATCACCGTCGGCCGATATGATTCGATGGGTGTCAACCACTGGCACCATATCAGCATCGATCATCATCAAATACTGCTTGCCCTTTGGAACCTGCTCTTGCAGAAAACGATTGACCGTTTGGTTCCTCGCTACGTCGATCCCGAACTCGGAGGACGAGTAGGACCAGTCCAGTCGGTGCCCGAACAGCCACCGACTCAGTTCACGGCACGGTGGCTCGTGTCGTGTCATTACGTATGCTTTGATCTCGTTCAAGTTCATCATATCAATTCGGATCAGGGAACCCCCACGGAGACTCCCATTGCCCTCCTACTCCAGATGTGTGGTATCCCATAACGTGACCAGCGTCGTCGAACTGAAATCCACAGAACCCCACCAGTCCTGTCCAATGAGTGTTGTTGCAGTCGGCAAAGGTGTCTTTATCATGTGGATGCTTGTGCTTGATATATCCACCGTCACACCCCAACCAACAATCGTCGGGATGTATAAGCATGTCACACAATGTACCTGAGGACGATGACAAAGACGAAGAGCTAGACGATGTAGAAATGGATGATGTAGAAATGGAGCTGGATGATGTATAAGACGAGCCAGATAAGGAGGAAGTAGAAATCGAAGATGTGCAACTGGAAGAGGTTTCTTCTTCTTCCATGATGGAAAACACCATAGCCAAATCGACTTTGACAGTCCACCGTTCGAGCGTGCCTCCCGGATCGGGTGGGCATGTGATCTTGATTCTGGTTCCATCACTTGCAAACACAGGGACCTTGAGAACGGCTTCGTTTTGTATGCTAGCCTCAAGTGACCATCCCGTCGCTACGTTGCCCGCTGGTCCCACGCCTATGAATCTGTCTCGAACGGTGAATCCATGGGTACTTGCTATCCCATTCTCCGCCTTGGCTTCAAGCCTTACGCACGAATTCTCAAGATGAACAGAAACAGGTGTACCATCAATTTCGTGCAGTCCTGTTTCCATTGCCACCCGTAGATAACACTCACCCTCGCCTGCCACCCGGAACGTGTAGAATATGCTGCCAGACGCATAAGCAATCCCGTGAGTCTTTTCTAGCACTACATTAGCATTGATTTTGCATACACGATCATTCACTGCCCCCCAATTCGTCACTCCGTCTTGAGACAGCTCCAGTGCAAAATGGATGTCAGAATTGAAGTAGTTCGTCACTGGAATTAGCTCGTACCCCTCGCTGTTGCAATCCACCAACGAGGTCGGTTCCCAATGCCAGCAAGGCACGAACGCGCCGCGCTGCCTGTCCCAATAGGCAACCACCTTATCACCTACGGCTAGGTCGAGCTCCATGTCCCTGGCGTCGAGTATCCATTCGGCACTAACATCCAAATCCCAATAACCAACTTCGCTCTTGTAGTATCGGGGTCGTACCAGATAGAGACGATTGTAAACGGGATCGTCTTCTGAGATTTGCAAATCGGTGACGATGACGATCTGCTGCTTCCAAGGAGCGTGAGCAACCACGCCGATATGAGAACCCGTATGGTGAGAGGCCGAAACGTTCGAGCACATCAGTCTCGACATTCGATTCGATACGATGCCTAGACGATTGATGTGCTTTGCTGACAAAGCATCGCCGGGCTTCTTGTCTACGGGGACTGTTTCTCTCACGTTGGCTTGAACAGATTGTTGAAGTCGGTTTCGGGATATGGATCTTTGCCGTTGATTGTTATCTTCTTCCAGCCTTTGCTGGGAATCCAGTAGTGATCGTGTGTAATGTTCTTGCCATCTACATCCTCAAAGTTTTTCTCCGTGAACTTCATAGTCAACTGGATGGGAGATTTGCCAATTCGTCCTTCCCTCCAAGTGTAGCTTTCTTGATGGTCGAAGCTGGTAAACAGCAGCGTATGCTTCGGGGCGTCGTTGAACAATCTCATCACGGTACTGTTCACCTTGCCAGCCGCCTTGCGAAGACGATCCATCAAAGTGTCACGAAAGAAGTCTCCCGGTATCTGAGGCCATACGAGATTCCACTCAATGATTGTCTCCGTCACCATGTTGGGAACATCGGGCTCACGTATCTCTTCTCCATCTTCATCTACAGCACCTCTCAACTCCCCATGCAAATAGTGCCCGGCAGCCGACGTGCTTACCTGCAAGAACGTGGTCGGGTCGTTCGGATCTTGGTCCTGATCGTTCTGAGGAGACGTGACGTAGTTGATCGTGACCTTCAAGAACTTGTCGTAGGTGTCCTCAGGTGCTCCGCTGTCGGAGCCGAATGGATCAATGGGCTTTACATCGTCAAACGCCGTCCAAGTTACAGTATCGGCCACAAGCCACGGTGCCCCTGGAAATCTCCTGCGAGTGGGGTAAATTAACATGCCCATGAAGATAATGGGAGCAGGCAGAATCTCAGAAACGAATGCTCCCAAATCAGAGGCTTGAATCAGTATCTCCTCTGTAGCCGAAGCATTCTCCATCCCGAAGCTACCATTGCGACTGAGAATCTTGATTGGTATTCCACCGAGAGTCTTCAGTCGCCACAACGAAGCTGGTACGTTGACACTCATATTCCACCTGGGGCACCGAGACCAACAACTGACTTCAATGGTTCCTTGACAGCCTTCAACAGACTCTCCAAGAGTGGAGGCACCTTGGCCGTGTTCTTGGCCGTTTCTTTGGCAGGGTCCTCCGTCTTCAACAGCTCGTCTTGAATCTTACGGCCGAGATCGGCAAAGCCTGTTCGTCCAGCTCCTATCGAGAATGCTATGGGAGTCTCTTCTTCTTCTCCCACCTTCTTCTTCAGCATGTCCCTTGCTCGCATGAATTGCTTCATCAGCCAGTTCGATCCCTGTCCAAGCCTCTCCCCGATCTCCTGTCCCAAAGCGATCCCAGCCATCCGTCGACGAAAATCTTGCACAGTCTCTGTAAGCCAATACTTCAGTCTTGATGCTGCTGGACCCAGCAAGCTCCAATCCGTATCAGCAAACGGTTTCTTAAATGCCTCCCACAACTCCTTGCCCCAATTCTGCATGGCAGCTTTGCCACCCTTCTCCTCAAACTTCTTACTCATAATTGAGCCGATGTCCCAGTCCAAAGCACCCAGTTGTCTCTTTGCATCTCCCATAATTTGACTGATGCTTGGACCTACTGCTCCAGGTGTTTCCAATCCAAGCCATCCCCTCAGCTTCTCCGGCATGTTTTGGATAAGCTCACTTGCCATTGCTCTGCCCATGTTGCCAAATATCTTAGGCAAGGTCGATGCCATTATTTCCAAGGCTTTCAAGATGTTCGTGAAGAACGTCTTCACGCCCTCCCAAGCCGAAGCAAAAGTAGCAACAAGCAACGTCCCCAACTTCTTGATGGCAACTCCTATCGCTCCCATAATACCGAAGAAAGTAGCCTTCAACAGCTTCCACGGTAGAAGAATAGCATTGGTAATCACTTCTTTTATCGTAGCCCAAGCAGACTCAATGATCATCAATATCCTAGTGGCAAAGAGAATAGGAGTCTGAGCAATGACACGAACAGCTCGACTGAGCCACTGTACCAATTCCGACACCTTATCAATTGCCAGGGCCACCAGACCGGCAAATGCCTTCGGTATCATAGCGAGCTCCACGCCGAATGGCTTCAACGCCCAATAGAGAAGCATCCTGAATGTCTCGTATAGCTTCGCTGCTGACTCTCTGATATTGCCCCATGCCTCCTGAAACCTTTTCGCTGCTCGTGTCAATGCCTCTTGTACTTCCTTCTGCTTCAACGCCCAACTGTAAACCTTCTCAAGTATCGTAATGACCACTGCTGCCATTGTTCCAAGCAGTACAATAACTGCACCAATTCCAGTAGCGATCAAAGTCTTCTTAATGGTGATACCCAACAGTCTAGCAGCTACCATCAACGAATAGAGGGTGGCCGTAATCGTCACCAAAGAAGCATTTACCATCAGTACGTTGGAAGCAAGATTCGGCATCGCTTGTACCAGTGCCCGAATACGTTCGAGCAACTGTATTTTCACACCTAACAATACCTTCAACTTCTCCATGAATGGAGTCACAGCCGTTCTTGCCGTGATGCCAATAGCATCCGAAAGGGTGCTTAGCAAACCTGTGTAAGACTTGGCCTGCTTCTCCATCATGTTTGCAAAACGTCCTCCCTCTTCTCCAAGGGAGATGAAGATCTTTCTTACATCCTCGAAACTGACCATACCCTTACTAAGCATGGTCTGAGCTTCCTCCGTCGTCACCTTGAAGTAGTCGGCAAGGTCCTGCAAGCTCAAAATACCACGAGTAGACAACTGCCGGAAGTCTTGAGTGAGTAGCTTTCCAACACCACGAATCTGGTTGTAGATGAGAGCAATCATGCCAAAGTCTGAAGAGGTGCCCGACGCTGCATTTCCCAATGCCTTCAAAGTCACCATCATGTCATCACCACGTTCACCAAACTGAATCAATCCACGTGCTGCTTGCAAAATCCCGGGCATCTCAAATGGAGTCAAAGCAGCAAACTCCGTCAACCTAGCAAGCACATCTTCTGTCTCTTTGGCAGACCCAAGCATCGTAGTGAAAGCAATTTGTGTTTGCTCAAAGGCTGCCGCCTGTCTCAATCCCATCTGCTGAAAAGCAGCACCAGAATAGGCAGCAAGCATTCCCATGACAGACCGCATGATGTCAGCCGTCATAGCTTGGAGCTGTCCAGTCACTTCTTGACGAACGTTATTTAGATCGCCCCCCAATTGACCAGAGTCAGCCCTGACGCGAACGTATGCTTTTGCCAATTCCAATCCTGCAGGCATATCAACGTCTCCTCTTATTACGTTTCTTCTGCTTCTTTTCCTCAGCTTCCATCAACATCCTCGCCTTGCTCTTGCCTCCAATTCGTGCTCGAATAACAGTACCATCAACAGCACGTCCTGAGAACAGCCCTTCTGAATCAGGCTTCAACCGCTCTGTCAGCCGTAGAGGTTCCATGCTTTGCTTCCTCTTCTTTATCGGGTCCTTCAGTAACTTGCGATCACAAAGTCGAAACATGATCTGGTCCAACGTCAAGCATTGGACTTGGGAGGGAGCATAGCCAGCTCCTCCCTCCCAAGGATTCTCACACAGCAATCTCAAATGGTATGCTGTAATCCCGCATGTCAACCCGCTGCTCTCAATCACCTCCCCTTCTGGGGAAGGCTCATCCGAAGCAGCGGGCTCTATCCATTTCCCAGTGAAACCGTCGTAATGTCACCGACGATCTTCACTGCTTCTGCAATTGCTGACAAAGGCCACTTCACGACATCTGCACGGGTCATTTGTGGATGATCTTCCCTCAACGACGTCAGAATGAACGACAGCATGCCGTCCATCGATCCCGTCACCCACCAGTTGTCATAACGAACCATGCCCTTTGTCGGAGTGACTCCCGTCATCTCCTTTACGTCTTGGACCTTCAAAGCCTCTGAATCGAGGGCCATCGAAACGAGTGCTTTGATGGCCTGCTCCTCTTTGGGGACCTCTCCGTACTTGTCTTCTATCCACTTCTTCAGCTTCTCCGTGACTTTCATGCCCCGCACATCGTGCACGGCACGCTGGGGCAAATCTTCCAGGTCCCACTTCGCCGCCTTTGCCATCTCCTGAGTGAGCACGGTATGTGCATCATCGCCCAAGAGATCAGCGTTGTCCCTGAACGTCTCAAGGTACTGCCGCTTGTAGTACCGAAGAGCATCCCGTTCCAAATCGCAAAGGTGCTGGAACGAGATGGGACGCAAACGATAGGTCGTGCCATTGACCTCAATAGATTCACCAGCAGCCACGGCTCTGGCTTCCCGCTCAGACATGGGAATGTCCTCCTCGAAAGAAATTGAAGTGCGAGCTGGCTAAGCCACCGAGCCTAGCCAACTCGCACGTTGTCCTTCTTCATCATCTTACGTGCAAGAGAACCTTCCGAGGTCGGTCGCTTGATAATCCCGAGTAGACGGGCTGCGGCCAAAGGGATGAGTCGGATGGGGGTGTCTGCAGTTCTCTTGCGTCGTTCTCTTTCAGCTACGCACTCAGCACACCGGCATGTTGGCAGCCAGTGCTCCTCAACACGAACAACACGATGGATGTTCTGAACTTGAATCACGGCAGTGCCCGAACGGTTGCTCCCGCTTCTCCAGGATAGTAGAAGTGCCCGTCGGCACCCCAACTACTCGTCCAACCGATGACTTCTTCTGTATCGATGTTAACGACCAGATTGAAGTCGGAACACAAGGCACGAGGGAAGTCCCAATAGAGGGAGACGTTGTTCAACCACAGCACCGCTGTAGCGATGTCCGTAGGCTGGAACAAGTCGAACACTTCGTCCGTCGTATCGTACTTTCCCTCGGCGGTGAAAGTGCAATCTCGACGACCGGGCGAGCGGTTAGTGTAGCCAGCCGAGTCGCTGTCTCCCCACTCGCTTCCACCCGCTTGCTTCGGCGACACGTTCCATTGGGTTGTTCGTGCCACCAGGGAGGCAGCAACAACGAACTTGCCGTTCCTGCCAGTAAGTGTGTTTTCGCTGCTCATATTCTTTCTCCGCTAAGGGTTGGGATCAGCTCCTCACGTAGTAATTCTCTCCACCGTAAGTGCCAGCCAGAACGTAAGTACCTCGACAATCTGGAACGGGCACTTCGGTATCGTACGTTACTTCATAGTCAGCGCCACTTGCATCCACCTTCGGGTAGCCGCTATAAGAACCGCCTGGGCCATAGATTCCTTCAATGCTTGGAGTGTTTAAGGACCAGCCTCCTTCAAGAAACTCTCCAACCGAATGGTTGATGATCCACGTGCTAGACCCGCTGTGCCACCAGATGAACCAACTCTCATGGGCACTCGTACTGATGCTGCTTGTGCTGATGCTCGATGAACTAGAACTAGCCGAACTCGTGCTAATGCTGCTCGGGCTAGAAGAACTGGTGCTGATGCTAGATGAAGAACTGCTACTCGAAGAACTGCTGGGACTGCTGCTCGAAGAGCTAGACGAGGAACTCGGACTGGACACACTTGACAAGCTGCTAGAACTGTGACTCGACCAAGACGAACTAGACGGGCTGCTGGTCGAGATCGAACTCGTACTGATGCTGGAAGAACTGCTGGAATTGTGACTCGACCAGCTAGAAGAGCTTGTCGATTCCTCATCGTCATGTCTGGTCAGCAAGTAGATGCTGTATTCGACATTGCCCTCCCGAGCCGTCAACGTGATCTGATGACTAACCCCGTCTTCAACATCAAATCCATCCTCGGCAATTTGAGCCTTGAGCAGAATGCCTTGACCACGTAGCGCTCCACCATTTGCTACCGTATGCTCTCCGATGGGGGTCCATCCATTGGCAACGGCGGGTATGATTTCCAACTGACCAGTCTCATCCACGGCGTTATCATTGACAATGGCTATGGCTACCACATCCTCAAACGCAATGGGCTGTCCCAACCCGTCCCGACCAGCACCGGCACCGATGTCAACAGCTCCCAAGTCGTAGAGATCCAAAGTCTCACTAGCATTCCAGTTCAGGGCACGGCTCAAGGACTGCCAGCTACGGTTCGCCTGATTGTCGCCTATGCCGTCGTCCAACGTGGGGCTGTAGTTTAAGCCCGGATGGTTGACAGAAGCATACACAGCATCGTCAAGCAGATTACGGAGCGTTGCTGAGAGCTTCACGTTCAGTTTGATTGCCGACAAGCTGCGGGGCATTTCTCACCTCACACGGCTACGGGAACGTCTATTCGGAAGATGTAATGGACCAGCCACTCATACGTCTCATCGCCAGTCCTCACACCGTAATCACTCTGGTACTGTGCTATCAGGAACTTGCCGTGGTCCAACGTCAACGCTGACGGGGCTTCCGTCGGGTGTCCACCAAAGACCTTCATGATCTCTTCGCAAAGGTAGGCTGCAATTTCCTTGGCAGTCCTTGAGTCCCCAGAAACCTCGCTGGCATGAACATGAAACCGGATGTCAACATCCCGTATTTCTCGGAGGTGGCTCACCCCGCCCGACATACGACTGGTCGTAGAAGCACTGATCTGCTCCAGCACGCAATAGGGCCACGGTTGCTGGGGGGATGCCTCTTGATCGTGTAGCACAATGAATTCGTCTGCTGACACTTCGCCAGCCCACAAAGCCTTGAACTTGGCATCGAGACCTGCATCGTCCCATGCAGCAACCAAAGCCTTGGAAACTGAAGCACCAGCAACGCTCATCGAATTGGTCCCGTCAAGATTCTTGTAATCATTCCACGTTCTTCGTTCAGCGTCCTTACCATAAAGCTACGGTTCATTTTGATCTCCAAGAACAAACCGTAATCCAGGGGAGTGCCAACGTATCCCGCCGCTCCGTCTTGATCCACCACAACCTCTTTGAACAACGTCTTCATGAGCTGGGTCGTGTCTGCACGGGGAAACTCTCCAGGCTTACTTCTCTCTGTTACGATTATCCTTCCCGTCTTTGTTCCTGGAACCTTCGTTACCGGAACGCTGACGTTCCTGATCATCCTGTCCAGCAACATCGAAGTGGCAAGGCTTACCCGTTGCTTCAGGGACAACTTTACCTTGTCGGTTACATTCTCAATGAACCACTCAATCCTCACCAGCCTCTGCTCGGCAGCACCAACCCTACGCTGCCGAGCAGCCTCTACTGCCGGGGAGAACGTGGGCATTTCACCCGCCTCCCTTATGAAGATTGGCCACCCAAGCTTCCATGTCCTCTTCGAACAACGGCTGCGAATTGGGGATCACGCTGCCGGGATTCAACAAAAACTTGCCAGGCAGATCCTCAATCTCTTCCATTGAAGGAAGCACTCCCTTGACCACCTTGGCATAGCTGGTCTCGACCAATTGATGCAACTCACGGCAGAGGGTCTTCATCCGGTGAACGTCGAGCTCTCCCTTTTGCGGAGGAACACCACGAATCTCTCCACTGATGGGACGCTCATTGGCACGCATGGCCGATTGAATCCTACGACACAATTCATCGTCCTCGTAAAGAGGATCGATGATCGTGTACGCACACTTCGCAGGATTGACGTGCAATTGCATACCGGGAATGGGAGGAAGTGCTCCAAGATGGGTTGCCTGATCCCGAGGGATGGTAGGCGTATCCCCATCACGTTTTGCGAAGCCCGGCTTCGACGCCGCAATGGCTCCACGCAAACGACATCCAGGAATGCTGTTCAACACGACATCCCCGTTGCGGGGCGTGTCGATCTCGACGCCGAATGAAGCAACTCTTGTTTTTTCTTCTGCTGTAGGCATGTCTGTTTGTCCTTCTTTCTAGATGTCCTTCTAAAGAAATGCCGTGGCTGAGGGCCGAAGGACGTAAGCCCCCAGCCACGGGTGTAGCGACCGACACGGTCGCAGGGCTGTTACGCAGGGGCGGTCGTGGTGACGGCAGCACAAGCTCCGCGCTCGAGCTGGCCACCATAACGGGCCATCGCAACCATCAGCATCTCGTTCCGGCGGATCAGGGTGTCGCCCTCGGTGCTCGTTCGCATGGTCAACCCACGCCGACGATACATGCGATAGCGAGCCATGATCGCGTAGAAGATCTGGCGGTTGGTCAGGCTGTTGTTGATCTTGTAGGGACGTTCCATCCAGTTGTAGCTGGAGTAGTCGTACCCCATGATGCGACGAGCATCGGTGGCACCGACGTTCAACGCCCGAGCCCTCATGTACGAGGTCTCGGTTCCACAGAACACGGCACTGGCACCGACCCCACCCTTGTGCTCCTGCTTTGCAACGCCGAAGCGAAGCTGCTCGTAAGCTCCAAGGCTGGTGGCACCACCAAAAGCAACGGCTGTCGTGCCCGCAGCATTCATGATGCCCGTCGGCTGCGTCGTGCCGTTGCCCGTGGCAATCACGTCGTCCAGGTCTTCCAGCAGGCGTTCGCCATACTGGGCGGTGACGTGAGCACCGAAGTCGATGGGCGTGTCGGACAGGAAGTCCAACCCGATACGAATGGAGCCTTCCCAACGAAAGATGGTCGTATCGAATGCCGTGACGTAGGCTGCTGTGTTGAACAGGGCAACTGCCGTGTCGTCAACACCGCCCCACGCGGCGGTGACGGTGCCAGTGGCAACACCCTCAACCCGACGTCCACGATCCAGGGGAACGACCTTGACGTGCGGGTACAGCTCTCCGTTGAGCAGCGGTGCCTGAATCACGTCGTCGTCAAACACGATGGGAGCCGCTTCCAAACCGCCCGACACGGCGTCGTCGATCAGAGCTTGCTTTTCCATCGTGGTCAACTTACGGCCGTTGATGTCGGCGTAATTGCCGCCGTCGGACGCTCCGACCCACTCCATGTTCTCCATTGCATAGAGTAGCAGTTCCTTGTCGTGCTGGTTCATCGCCTGGAAACCGAATGTTCGACTTCCACCACGCTGAGCCTTGGCACAAAGGAACTTGGAGAAGGCACCGATCACAGCCTTGTCCCGTTGACTCGGCGTGTTGATCACACGGCCACCCTCATCGTAATCCATGATGGGCTGACCAGCACGTGGATGTGCCCGACCCTTCGCCGTCTTGGCCGGAAAGACCGCAACGGACTTGGTGTCGGTATACATCTCGGCCGCTTCCTTGACCCGGACGTCGATGGTCTTACCCTCTGGTTCGATAGGAGTGCCACCGAGCCGAGCGACCATCTTTTCCAGCACGGTCGGCGGGGCCGGCTGCTTCCTGTCGGGAAGGTCCCCAATCTTCTTCTCGCCGGTGGGCTCTTCCTTCTTCTCCTCTTTCTTCTCCTCCTTCTTTTCGGGAGGAGTGGACAGAGCTGCAACGGCCTTCTCCAAGTTGTCGTTCATCCGCTTGAACTCCTTGGTCAGATCGTCGTCTTCATCCTTGGTCAGCTCCATGTACTTCTCGGCCGTCAGTTTGCCGTCAGCAAACGCCTTACCGGCGGCCGCTCGCAGCTCGTCTTCTGCCGCGTCGGACTTGACGCCGCAGTTCTCGACAAGCCACTTCTTAAAGGCTTCCGTCATCTTCATTGGTTTTACCCTTTCTGTTAGACGGAAACGAGGTAAACCATCACGACCGCCGTGATGTGTTCATTCGCAAAATCAATCGACGCTTGGCTTGGCATCGAATTGTTTCCTTCTCCACCATATCAATTGCCCGCAGGGCGTCGGCCATGTTCTTGCGTTGCTTGGTATTGGCCTCCGCAAGCACCTTGGCCATCGCATCCTCCACAGTCATTGCCTTTTCTCCGACTGGTCCCTCGTTGCCAATCGTGTCGATCACCTCGGTGAGGCTACGAGATGCTGACTTGAGCAACGCCTTGGCAGGACGAGCAATGTCCATCTTGCTAGCTTCGTCCACATCTTCCTTGGCGTCTTTGATCTTGGCTTCGTTCGAGTGACTGATAACCCGTCCCTGCTTGACGCTCTTCTTCTCCTCCTTAGCTGGCTCAAACTTGGCTGGCTTGTACTTATGCTCTTCGAGCCATTCACGTGCCTCTTCTTCTGAGAACTTGGACGAATCGAACCGAATGGCCTGCACCTCTGTCTTGCCATCCTCTAGCACCCCAAAGATGGCGTGGATACCTTCCCCAAACTTATCGTTCTGTCGTCGAATCTTTCCATACTTGTCGGGGTCGTTCATCCGAGCAGCGTGCTCGTTCGGATAGGGCTTGCCATGCTCAGGACGAAACCGCTTGGCTCTTTCTATCAACTCCGTCGAGATCTTTACCTCGACGAGATTTGGCTCTCCTACAAATTGAGGCTTGCCGTCCTTCAATTGCCACGCTATCTTATAAAATTCGCGATTGCCTCCTTTTTCACAACAAACAATTGCAAAGTCATTGTACGTTCCCATCAACCAAACCCAATCAGTATCTCCAATCACGTGCCCCATTGAAATCAGATAATGCTTGACCGAATCTCGAAGTTGGGATTCGATGGACTCCCAAGAATCACTAAGCATGCCTGCATGGATCGAAGACGGGCTAATGTTCTTCTTTCCCTTCTTCTCTTCCTTCATGCTAGCTCCACACTCTGGACATTCTCCATCTTCATCCGGCTTGACCATCTCACCGCACTCGGGGCATTCTACTTTCTTGTCGGCACCTTCCTCTTCGTCCTCGTTATCTCCATTTGCTTTCGCTGGTGTGCTGGTCGTTCCTTTTCCCTTTTCTCCCGCTCCTTCTCCGTTTCTTGACTTGTTCTCATCCTTCACCTCCTGACCATTGACGGTCACTTTGAGATCCAGCTTGACAGGAACAGACAACGGCATCCGCTCCCTTATGGACTTGCTGAATTCTTTCATCAGAGGACTGGTCAACTTGCCACGTTCGACCAACGAAACAATCACTTCATCCGTCTGAGCGTCGGGGTTGGCAGGAACGGAAACTAGTGACTCTTCCATGATCTCGAACTTGTGAATGTCGAATCCCACTCCACCTTCCCGTCCACCCTTCGTCTCAACGAACTCCAATGCTCGGAACCCGTGGCTGAAGCGTCCCATTCCGTTGTCGACCATCACAGCCGAGTCGTGGCTCAAGTCGTTGATGTCGACGATGGCACTGTACGTCTTCAGGTGCTTGGTGTTCTGCTCGGCAATGGCGATGAACTTGCCGATGGGCATCGTGTGGACGTGCTGCCAAATCATCAGCATGTTGGGATCGACCGATGCCCCATCGCTGTGAAGCGTGTCACCGTCTCGATCCTTGGCACTGCTGGTCAACGTATGCTTGAACACCATTAGCGTGTTCTTGGGCAGCTTCGTCCCGCGAGGCAAGCTGCTGTAAGCATCCGTCAGCTTCTCTTCGACCTTCATTTCGGGGTTGCTGTAGACCAGCGTCCGAGCAGCCTTTCTCATCAGGTCGTCGAAACTGGTCAGCCCCCGGCTGGCGAATTGATAACAGAGGTCCGATCCCAGCCCCTCCAACATGCCTTTGAGATAGAGGTCGGCAGTCAGGATGCCGTGACCAAACTGTGACTTCTTCTGGGTCCGGGCTCGTATTGCTTCGAGCAGTTGACGCTGGTTCATATGTTTCTTCCTGCTGTATAATGCAGATTCATGTTGCCTACGCCAGCGGCAACTTGGATGAATCGAATCCGCAACAGGTCGTCAATCGTAAAGAACTGAGGAGCTTCGTTCACAACAAACAACATACCAATTCCAGCCGCTGTCGGATCGGTGGCACCGTCCATCGTGTAACGAATGTTGTTCGTATCCACTTGGATGAGAACGCCGGTGGCGTTGCCTGGAATCGTCAAATCGTCCGCTGTCTGAACGGCAGGACCAGCAGCTATTTGCTCGTATCCAACGAACATCATTCCTCCCCTTGATGCTCAAGCACCAGATCAGGACGTGACCGTCGTCGGGCCGTCACGTAAAGACGCTTGGCAAACTCGATCTCTTCCTTGCTAGCACTGTCCAAACTCTCTAGCCAACGAATCACATCCAGCAAGTGAGGATAAGAACCCTGACCGGCAGGAGGAACGTCGAACGGTTCCGTCTTGCGGGCTGCTCGCAAAAGCTTCAGCTTCTTCAAGGCTTGATAGCATTGTATGCACAACGCTTCAACCCTATCCTGCGAGCCATAGAGTGCCAAAGACACAACTGCGAAACGGTTCATTGACACTGCCATCGACGTATCCTCCTCCGGAATGGTCAGGATTTCTTCTTCGATCAAAACACTGTCCGGGCCATCGTACTTCGGCCTTTCTTGGTATCGGTTCCAAGCTCGGACGATGCTGTTCATTTTCAAGGCTGGCTAGACCAGGACGAACTGGAAAGGCTCGTGCTTTGGCTGCTGGAGCTAGACGAGCTGTTGGAGCTGCTGGAGCTAGACGAGCTGCTTTTGCTTGACCAGCTAGACGAGCTATGACTCGACTGACTTGAACTGGACGTGCTAATGGAACTGCTGCTGCTTGTGCTCTGGCTACTGGCACTCGACGGGCTCGACCAGGACGAACTGGACTGACTCGACCAGGACGAACTGGACTCACTTGTGCAACTGGACGAACTGGACGAGCTGTACTCCAAGCTGGAACTCGAAGAACTGGAAGAGGCGGACGATCCGCTGCTTTGGCTCGACCAGGACGAACTCGACATGCTGCTGGACGAGCTGGATGAGCTGGACGACAGATCCTCCATCGACAAGATCTGCAACCTATCATGGCTCCTCGGTCCCGGAAACTGCAAGCTGCCCGTATGGAAATTGAGAACGTCCGGGGCACTTGCCTCTCCGGTGGCATTCGTATCAACCAACTGTGCTTGCCAAATCTGATTGTCGGCAAGCTGAACCGTCACAACGGTTGTAGCAGCACCGGCATCGGCATTGTAAGCAGGAGTGATTGCTGAATCATCTCCTGCTCTCCTCATCCGAGTGATCGTCAAGACACGGGTGGCAAGGAGTCCACTTGCCGGTCCCAAATAGAAGGTAACATTCTTTGCCATCTTGCTTTCTCCAAAAGAAAAGCCGCGGTGTGAAAAACGACCAACCCGAAACCGGGAGGGCTTCTCACGTCGCGGCTATCCTTCTCTTTCTAGCGCCTAGACGTTTCTACTCGTCGACCCCATTATAACGAAAATCCCTATTAGCTCCAAACGGATTTCTCGCCCACTCGGGAACCCCATTCGGGAACATCCTTTCAAGCTGCCACGGCTCCATGTCGTCCCGTCCTAACACCCCATAAGCACGCTTGTGCAAGGTCTTGGGGCCGTAGAACCTCTCGATGGCAAGCCTCTCACTTTTCTCCATCCCCAACCGAAGATCGGTAGCCCATTTAATCGGTGGTCCTGTCCCTGATTTCTTGTGCCTTACGATGCCCAATCTTTCTATCTCATCTTTGCACTGCTCCACCTTCCAGCCCAATCCCAACAAAGACATCACCTGAGCAAAGTCCTCCCGAAGCGTTTCCATCCTGCCGATGTACTGACACGTCTCGGCTCCCTCCATCCCAAGGAATTGCTCGTATACTCGGGTGACAAATCCAGGCTCCTTCTCAAGCACCACCTCTATCCACTCGTTGAACGTCGAACGAAAGTGCCTCGTCACAAATCGATCCGACTCCCACAGGCCGTTGCTTATCCAAGCAGCAGTCACCTCTTTACTATGCTGCCTGTAATAGTTCCAAATCGACTCGTAGTAACTCAAAGGATGTCGAACGAACGAGAAGAAGAAGTTGTACCCGTCGAGAGCTTCGGAATAGATGTATCTCATCGGGATGTGCTTTGGCCGTCCCATCCACGGTGGTGCATATACTCCGAACGTTTTCGTATGTCGGGTCTGTTTCAAGATGCCCATCACTTTTAGAGCTGTTCCTACCCACGTCCCTCCCGTATGAGCGATGTGGACATGAACGGCATTCTGGTGGGGCAAGTAGAAACTCATTCGTAATTCTTTCGTCTCTTGGTCATGTCCCGTGGAGCCTCCTTCGGCCGCTCAAAGCAGTCCGATTGCACCCGACTGTGAATCATCCTGCCTTTGTTCCCATGTACCTCTATACGAATGGTGAAGTCGGCACCAGACGCCATAGCATCGCAGAACTGACGGTCAAACCTGGCTATGCTTTGGAGGAACAGGGCCAAGCTCTCGTCGTCTCCAGCAAATGCCTGCTGGTAGTCATTGCTATGGTTGGACGAGCTTGCTCTTGGTTTCTCCATGCTCCACCTTGATTTCCATTTCGGTTGCGTTGTAGATCAGAACCTCAACATCAGTGCCGGCCCACTTGACAATCGACTGACGCAAGTGTTTTGTCTGCTCAACGCTGATGTTGTGAAAGATCTTGACCAATACCCTGTCCCCCGGTTGGAACTGGATGCGGGAACATTGCACCTCTGCTATTCTTGGAAGCACGGGCATAGCTTAGTCCTTCCACTCGATGATCTCAGGCTCTTGGTTTCGCAAGACCTTATTGACATCAACCGTCCACTGAGCAAGCACCTTGGTCGCCCGAAGCTCGCTCAAGCTGTTCCTCATGTCACCGGAACGGTGTCTCGACCAGACCTTCTTTACAATACCCAACTCGATGTGGAGCGTCTTGGGTATCTTCAAATCAACGCCCCGTATGCGCTTCCACTCCCGTCGAAGCTGTTCATATCGGGCACCAACTGCGTCTACCAAAGCAACCGTATCCGGTGTGCTTGGATGCAAAGCGTCGGGGTTCTGAAGTTTGCCGTTGTTACTCATTGTAATTGTCCTTCTTTCTCGTCTCCCTTGAAACTTGCTTCCATCGACTGAACCCGTTGCCAATACTCATCAATCAGAGATTGAGCTTCGTTCTCCTTCATCCCGAATTCCATCGTGATTGAGCACTGACAATTGCAACGCTCAGACGGAGGTAAATCCATGTGACCGGGCCACGGCACCCGAACACCTGCCAACTCCCACATCCCGTCTGAGTCGGCAGGAACCCCATCCAAGTTCGCGTGGCTATCCCTTGTCGTCGTTCCCAAGACACTCATCCAAGTCGGTTTCATGGGGACTTGCTGTCCTATCTCATCGACCAACGAATCCATCCCGGCACGACGGGCACCGTTCAATGCATGTCCCGATTCAGTTCTAGCTATGTTTCTAGCCCTCGTTCTGGCATAAGCATCTCCACCCAACGATTGCTGCAGCTCCGTGGCCATTCTTCGTATCGACCACCCTTCTTCCAATCCCTCACGGAGTATGCGCTCGGCATCCCCTCCCGTCGTCTCGCTTATGTTGTACCAGTAGTCTTGAGAAAACGTATCGACCAGTTGCTCAGCAATAGCTTCTTTCATCCACTGCGGGTACTCCATCAGCAGTTGAATAGGCACTCCAGCAGTCTGAAGCAACTCGTCCAGTGCTGCTAGATCTCCAGGATTTTCGGTCAACCACTGCGTTGCTGTCGAAGGCATCAGTCGTTCCATTCCTCAAGTGGATCGAACCCTAGCAGCGCCACTACGTCTTCGGGTGTCTCGTCCAGCAACTCGTCGTCGGGATCTTCCTCGTCGATCAGGGACTTGCTCTTTCTCCAATCCGGCAAAGGATTGTCTACCTCTCCGAAATAGACGTCTTGGTCGTCGTCGTAGATTTCAGGCATCATTCTCCCTCCACTCTCCACTTGCCAAACACGGTCGGATCAATGTAGCTTTGTAATGCCACTGTCGGCGTGTTTCCCAATTTCTTCGACACTGCCGTCGCCACCTGCTTGACAGCTTCCTTGTATTCTTGTTCTGTCTTCGGTTTACGCATTCCCCTCATTGTCTTGATTGCTACGGTCGTTCCCCTGGCCGTGCGAAAGTCCTTTGTCTTGAAACCACCCCCGTCCTTCGACTTCGAGTAAGCAAGAACCCTGTTCTGAGTGGTATCAAACAACTTGCCTCTCCTACCAGCACTCTTAGCACGGCGTATCAGGTCGGATGCGATCTTCCCGTTCGTTACAGGGATGTCCAAATCGACACCCTTCTTTCCAACGAACCTTAAATGCACCCCATCCTTCAACACCTTTACATGCCGTCCTTCTAACGTAGTAGCACCATACGCCTGCTTCTCAGCTCGTGTGTCTCTACTACTGCCAGGACGGATGCCCGTCTCGTTGATGAGTCGTAGGCAAGCAGAAGCTTCTCGAATGGCAGGGTCTTTGCTCTTTGTATCCTTCTCAATTTCCTGCTCTATCTTCATTATCTTTTGACGAAGCTCATTGGTTCTTGCAAACTTCTCGGCGGCTGCTCGCATCTTGTGATTCTGAGAGTATATTCTCTGTCCTCTTCCCTTTGAGTCCTTAGCCACCACTAATGTATCTGCATTTGGGTCTAAAGCCACCTGAACATCACGCCATCCTGGTGAGATATACTTCGGAGCGTGGTCTGGCAGGGGATCGCCGTTCTTCAAAGTCCATCCCCTCTTCTTTCCCCTGTATCTGGCTCTCACCATGCCACTGCCACTACGTCCACCACTACCACCTCCTATGTCTGGTCCCATCAAACCCCCACTACCACCTGCCCACCTGCCGAACTCGTCACGAGGTTGGGCAGGGTTCCACTTCTCGTCCAGCTTCAGTCGTCCTTTGCTTCTGCGAGGATCGACACCCATGCTCAGCATCTCGGCCGTGGCAGCTTCCAACATCTTCACGGCCATCACGGGCAGCATCTTATCTATCAGACGGTCGTGCCATTCACGGGCGTTGAACACCTGGGAGACGAGGGTGTGAGCGTTGTCTTCGTAGGACTTGGTGGAGGTGATGGACTTCCCGTCCATCTCAAACAACCCGCTGACTATCGACTTCACCTCCTCCCGAATCACAGGAGCAATGACTTCCGCCAACTCCTCCTCGGTTCGCTTGAACTCCTTCAAGTGCAAGAGGCGTTGAGTGGCACGTCGCAGAGTGGGAGCCATCTGACGCTGCTTGAGACGAACAGCTAGCGTCGCTGAGTTGACCACCTGCTTAGCTAGTTCTAGGCGGTTCATCCTACCAAGCACTCCCGTTCGATCCGATTAGCCAATTCGGACGGTGACACCTTCAACTCAACCAAAGCTCTCTTCAGCTCCTCAACAGCATCCTCGACCACTTCCTGCTCTTGCTGGACTTGCTGCTCCCGCTTGATGCCGATGCCCGACACCTTTTCGGCCACCTTCTTCGGCACACCGAGTCCTACCAGCAGTGCTTCGCCTTGAGTGGGGTCAATGTTGCCTTGCCCTATCTGAGCAATCAATTGAATGATCCCACCGAACAAGCTCTGCCCGATGGGAGCTGCCTCCTCTTCTTCCTCATCCTCTGCCGGAGGGAACCCAAGGATAGCACGGTACTCGTTCTTCGTGATGTCACCCGTCTTCCGAGCCTCTCGCATGTTTTGATAGTAGAGTCCCTGATCCCGTGACTCCAACTTCTCCCACCAAGCAAGCAAATCTTCACTATCCTCATCCTCAATCTGCCTGATGAAGTTCGTCATCAGGTTCGACAACATCTCCAAGTAGCCGTTCACTCTGCGATAGAACCGACCCTCAACAATGCTAGCCTGGGCATAGCTTCCAGGCATCGTCTCGCCGAGGATGAAGGGATGTACTCCATAACTGGACAGGATGCGAGTCCGCACGGTCATCTCGGACTTCTCCCATCCGATCTCGTTCTGGGTAGCTCCCAACCGTTCGATTCTCTCGATCGAGGCATCAATGATTGCAGGGTTGCCGTAGTTATGAACACCCGCCCACGTCTTGCGAATGACAGCGTTGACCTGCCTTCTCTGGGCGGGGGTCAGCATGGGACGGTTGCCCCCACCGGGCATGTCAGGATCAGGATTCTTTCCCATCGTGATAATCACAGACGGGAACACTCCGTTATAAAAGAACTGCTCCTGGCAAGTCTGGATGTGGTCGTCAATTCTAATGCTGGTGATTTGAGCACCAGCAGGGGACATGGCACTCAACGGATCGGACGGGTTGGGCAGGTGAGCAAACGCCACCTGAGACCTATCTAACTCTTCTCCCTTGACGTTCGGGTTCTGGGGGTTCCTAACCACGAACTTTGAAAACGGTCCCTTCTCGTGTTTCGGGGTGATCCAAGTGGTGGGCAGGCAGATGAACTGATGCTTACCATCCTTAGTCTTGTCCCTCACCACGTAAGCCCACCCCGTCAATGCCAGATTGGCAACAAACGTGTAGGTGAAGTGACAACGATCCTGAAACGGGTTGGGCGATTCCAATGTTGCAACCAAAGGATGATCTTCCAGCATGTCCATCTCATGCTGGATGGCCTTGGCCCTTATCGAGTTGGGCATCTTGTTCAACTGATAAGCCTTCGACCGCTTCGGAACATCCCCGTTCTTCGGGACCTTCTTCAATCGAGCCAAGCTGACCGGCTGCCCAGCCGCAGCATCTGCTATGGCATGAACGGCCGAGTAAATCCACCCTCGAAACAAAGCGTACTTGGATTGATACTTGGCTTGGTTCTGCATCATGCTGCCCATCTCACCAAGCATGGACGATCCTACTTGTCCGCTCAAGACGCCGGACGCTTTCAGACGCACGGCATCATCTCGAACGGTAGCTATCAGGGACCGCTGACTGTCGAACGCCTTTGTGAGAGCGTTCATTTCACTCCTCCGATCTACCGGATGTTAGCACCTGCTGCCTTACTTGGGCAGCCACTTGTGCATTCCACCTCTCAACCGCCAAGCGGTTCGAGGCAACAAGCATCGGAATGGTGGCTTCCGACATGACTTGATTTTCCTGCTGAAGAGCCTCCACCACCGTCTTTTGCTGTTCCTGTAGACTTGTTGCCTCATTCAAATCCTCAACAGTGGTGGCTACTATCGAGTCTAGCCGACGGCGAAGAAGTTGCAGCTTCCTTTCACACTGCTGCTGCTCTTCTTCCAACTGCTGACGAACATTCAACAATTCTTGCATGTCTCTGCCCAACCGACGGGACAGCTCGGTTGCCCAGCACTCCCAATCGGCCGCCATCCTGACGGCACCCTTCAACCGTCGCAGCTTCCACCACGACACGATTCGTTTGAAGATCATTGCCATTCTTTCACTTCGTCCTCGGTCGGGGGCTTGTGATTGTTGCCCTTGTCAACGTAGCGGGGCAAGGGAGGAGGAATGCTTGCAGCATACTCCTCCTCCTGACAGACCCGTTGCAGTTGACGGACGCACTCGGCAAAATCACCCCTCGGGAACGAGAACGTGGTCCTGCCGACGAGCACCAACTGCTCGTCCACCACCGACCAGCACACCGCCATCCAATGACCCGACTCTGCTGCCTTGGCCAGATTCTCCTTGAACTTTGCCAACGCTTCTTCGGAACCCGTGTGAACTTCCATCGTCCTTCTCCTTCTACATTCCGAGGATGCCGGGTTTGATCTTCAACCCCTTGTCCTCGCAGACACAACGAAGTTGTCCGAGCAGACCGTCTGCCCGTTCTGTTGCCTTGCTTTCTGCTGATGCATCGGTGTAGTCATACCCGCAGAATTCGCCATATTGCAATAGTAGCTGAGACTCCTCGTCTATCTGCACCACGGCGGATGCTTGGAGACACACCTCCCACTTCACTGCATTGAACTTGTCTCCTCCAACTGGTTTCCTCGTTCGATTGATGAAGATGGTCGATTGCCATATCTTGCCATCTTCTATGTGTTCAATAAAGTCGCCTACGGTTTCACAAACTACTTGCATCAGTTCTCCTCCCCAGTAGACTCATCTACGAACACCCGAAACAGCAAACCAAACCCCACGTCTGCATCGGGTCTTGGTGTCGACTTGACGTCCAAAGGCGTCGGGTCGCTGTCCACTACTCCGCTCTTCTCCGTTATCAAAATCTGGTGACGCTCCGTCACCTCCGGATCGTTTACGAAGTAGACCTTCCTGCTGATACGAATGCCCCGCTTGCTGAACTCTGTTATTTCGGAATCACCAGCCTTCTGCTCCCAGCAGTGAACACCCGTCTGCTCAACCGTAAAGCTGTCCTTACTACCACCGAGCGTGCCTTTGGATCTCACCCGACGGCGAATAGTACAACGGTGTGGAAGATTTTCAAGCAACGACACTATCCAATCCTCCTCTTCGTCTTGTCATACTGCTGTTGCATTTGCTTGGGCAGCCTGTCCCTAAACTTGGGAATCTCCAAGTATCCCTCATCTTTCCGTCGTGCTATGGCTTCCTTAAATGTCTTGGTGGGATACTCGATCTTTCCATCCCTCGCCAACTGCATCAATCGAGCAGCACCATTCCTTCCCAACGAAGCCGTACAATGACGACAAAACTCTTCCCTGCCTCTCAGCACCGGAGCCCATTCATGGTAATCCATCCCAAAAAGCCGGCCGAACGGTGCTGCTTGTGGACATGCTGTAAACCCATAAGCATCGAAGTAGCATCCGCAGTAGTGCTGCGTCCTACATCGATCAACAAACCCCAACTTCGGAGCAATGCCCAGGTCGAACGGCGATATGCGATAATTATGATGGGTTTCTCTTTTCAGCTCCATCCCATACTCCCTTACCGATCCCGCTTGACTCAACTCCTCTTGAGAGAAACCGACACCGCTCGTGCACACCACCATCGTCTCGGGTTTCCACTCTCCCTTCACCACCTCCTGTATCTGAGACAACTTGGGATGCAACATAGGCTCACCCCCGGTCAGCCTGAGTTTGGCAACATCAATCTGGAACTTCTTCAGCAACCGTCCAGCAAACACAACATCAGTTAGTGACACTTCCGAGTCCCTGTCCAACGACGGCAGCACATCAAACAGCTCGAAGCAATGCTCGCACTTCAGCTTGCATTGATACGTAACAGCTATCTGGTAGCTGGTCCTGAATCTCACCCCAACTCCTCTGTCGCCATGATGTAGGTCTTTAGCAGTTCCATCGCCTCTTCCTTTGCGAAACCCCTCTCCAAGCAATGATACCAAATGCAGTGCCACAGTGTCGCCAGTCCCTCTGCTTCCTCCTCGGCCCACTGTTCGATGTCCTTTGCTTCGTCTCTGTCGATCATCTCGCACCTCCATAATGGACGGGAACGATCTTGGGGTTCTTCCGACACTGCTCCTGCTGGGAACTCATGTCGTACCAGCCAGTCGTGTCTAGCGGGTCGTCCTCCACCGAACCTTTACAATCCTTCAACGCTTCATCAAAAGAACGAAACGGATACAAACGACAATCGCTGTCAGGGCTGCAGTTATACAGCTCCATCCCCCTCTTGTCAAACTGAGGTTGAAGCCGTTCGAGCATGTGCCGTTCCCACTTGTAGCGTCTCGTCCTAGCACCCTTGCCCTCCGGGAATGCGTAGCACTTCCCATCCCTTCCCTTATTATCAACTCCCAACAAATAGATCCGACGGACTCCAAGGTAGTGTAGCAACCGTATGCCCAACAGCATTGTGCATAGACATCCCTGCTCCGGCTTGTCAGCGGGCTGGTGTTTTCTTGGTCCCCAGTGAGCGTGTGTCGTCGTAAAGAACTCGTCCGGCACAAAGCAAGTCAGTCTCGAATAGCCGTAGGTGTTCGGGCATTGGTTCAGTCGAATCCCCGTATCGTGAAAACCCTCCTCCGTCTTGAGATGGAACTGCCTTCTCAGTTTCGGGATCGGAGCAAACGTCATAACGGCAGGGTCCATGAACAACGACGAATGAAACTTCCACTGCGTGTCACTAAACACCCATGCCTTGACCGGAACCCATGCTGCCGACTGATTAATTGCCAACGAAACCACTCCCCGATCCTTTAGACGCTCCAATGGCAAGTCGTTCAGAGACGGTCCCCCACCGACCAGAAAGGCTGGGTTTGGATTCCACAGCCCTTCTAGATCGATGGGTTTACCTCGGCGTTCGACCTGCAGAGGATCAATCATTTCTGCTCAACTTCCATCTCAAGGAACTGGTCCGGCGTCACCAAGCATCTGCGGGTCAGTTGCTTGATGCGAAACGTCTTGTCGTCCACGATCAAGTCGGGCTTCTTCACAGCGGCTCCGACAGCCAGTCCCAAACGTCGAGCAACTTTATCAGCATACCTTCGGTCGTCGGACCAAAGCACCACATCATGTCCAGCAGCGATCCACTCCTTGACCTTCTCTATTACATCTTCCCTGAGTGAAGCACTCTTGAACACCCCGCCAGATCGAGCACTGGTCGTAAGCGTTCCATCAACATCAACGTAAATGGTCATTGTTCAAATCCCCAGTTGACAAAAGGTTCCAGTCGTGAAACTGATCCACTTGACAATTCTCTCGTGTCCCCAAACAACTTGGCAGCCATCGAAGCGTCGATGCTGTAGCTGTAGTCACCGAGGCTTTCGTTCGTGATCACCCCGGCAAGATGTCCTGCCCTGATATGCTTGGCCCACACCAATGCCTTACGTGCCCGTCGAGCCGATTCTTCCAAGACGGTTTGCCAAATAGGTGTAGCGTCTATGATCGAATCGTTCCCTTGCAATTCAGCCGATTTGTAGCCCGCCGTATACTGCACCTTCACGCAGCCGGGGGTAGATGGCCAAGAGCCCATGCTTCGCAGTATCCCGTCGCTACAGACCCTGTTTCCCCCGCTGTCAAGCAAGTCATAGTTGGGCCAGTAATCGCTTCCCTCCACCTTGAGCGTCTCGGCAGCGAACGCTCCTGTTCTTGCCCCACCCCGTCCATCGTAATCGATGTAAAGAGCATCGATGCTACGAATCGGTAGATGTTGAAGTTGCAGCTCATCGCTGGCCGACTCTGCAATCCTTCTTAGATATGCATGGCTCTCCGACACCTCCCAAACTGCCGCCCTGGGATTGTACGAGAAGTTCGCTCGTGGATAGAACTCCGTCCTTTGCCGGTGCTTTGGGTCGTATCGCAAGAACCTCTTGACGGCTCCCTCGGCATTGGCAATTCCTCGTTCGATCAAAGCAATTTCAGTGGCCGAGGCCGTGTCCAAAATCCCCATCTCAAGCATCACATCCCTTGCAGAAACGATCCTTACCGATTCAGCCTGGATGTCGATCTCGAAGTAGTAAGAAGCTCCGTCGTAAACGAACTCGATATACGCCGTATACGCTAAACCTGAGGCGGGCTCTGTAAAGGTATATTGGTAGACCCCCGTCCCCACCCTCGTCATATCCACGGCGTCAGCGACCACCACAGCGTTTGTGTCGTCCCTCTTAACTCCGTAGGTGCCAGTCGGGTCACTCAGTTTGGCAGACGTCACGTCTGTCAGGACGCCATCAACCTCCCACGTTCTGCTGATCGTAATCGTCCCCAATGACGACACGGCAGCAGCGGCTGATTGTGTCATGGTCGTCGGAACGACCTGGACGATTGGACCGTTGCCTACAGCATTGACGTGGTAGAACTCGATGGCAAACTCATCACAATTCGTCTCGGCTTGCGTTGGAGTGTAGTTCCACGTCTCCCCAACTATCTCCAGTGTACCAGCACCCGGTGTTCTCGTTGAACCTTGCAAGTAAAAAACAACCACACCTGACGTGATCGGCTCGCCAGTACCAGCATGAATCACCTTCGCTTTAATCGGCTCAGGAACAGGGTCGTTTTTCAGGTACATTTCATCCTACTCCTATCCCGTGCCCGAAGCCGATGTATCTGTTGACGCCCTCTGCCCACCTGGGAGAAAACACTGGACCTACGGTTGTAGAACTGCAAGAACTCGACGAGCTGACGGCACTACAAGAACTGCTCAACGACGACGTGCTTATTGATGATATGCTACTTGAACTTGATGGACTGCTAGCCGATGAAGGACTTGAACAAGACTCACTGCTTGCCGAGGACGGGCTACTCTCAGACGAAGGACTTGAACAAGACTCACTGCTTGCCGAGGACGGGCTACTCTCAGACGAAGGACTTGAACAAGACTCACTGCTGACCGAAGATGAACTGGACGAACTGCTTGCTGAGGACGGGTTGCTTTCTGACGATGGACTAGAACACGATTCGCTAGACTCACTGCTAGCTGATGACGGGCTAGAACAAGATTCACTGGACTGGCTACTTGTAGAGGATGGACTTGAACAAGACTCACTGCTTGCTGAGGACGGGCTCGTGCTACTAGAATAAGATGGACTGGACTGGCTAGACGAACTTGAGCAAGACAAACTGCTCAATGAGGAAGGACTAGATTCACTGCTCGCAGAGGAAGGACTGGTACAGCTAGAAGAAGATGGACTGCTCAACGAGGAAGGACTAGATTCACTGCTTGCTGAGGAAGCTGAGGAAAGACTGGTACAGCTAGAAGAGGACAAACTAGTCGTAGATGAGGGACTGCTGGCACTTGAATATCCACTCTGTGTAGAGCAAGACAAGCTAGTACAACTAAAACTCGAAGAACTAGATTCGTCATCCCCCTCTTCCACCTCATGCCAAGCACCGAACGGGCGCAGCATGTTCGGCTCAGCGGCGTCGTCAAGCGGCGTCCAGGGGCCGAACGGGTAGAGAGTGTTGGGTTCGCTCATATCTCAAGCTCGAATCCCGCCTCGCGGAGTGTCTTGCCGCCGCCCTCGACGTTGTTGAGGTTGAAATCGTAGTCACTCTCAGCATCGACCGAATCATCGGTTCCCGCGTCCGTGGCAAGCACAACCGCATCATCGCTCACCTTGCTCGCCACCCAGTACGTGCCCGGCGTCATGTTCGTGCCGCCGGTGATTCGGATGCGGTAGCCGGTCGGGTGCGTGTTGTCGATGCCGGAGAACGCGCCGGCCTTGGTGAGTGTTTTCGTCGCGGCGGTGTAAGACACCGAGGTTGCACTGACGGGGCAGAGGAATGGGTTGGCCGTGAGGGATTCGATTTCGTCGATTAGCGGAACGGCCGTCACGCTACGCACGCCAGACGTGTTGCCATACGCCCAGCATGAGTGATATGCGCTTCTCGCGTCTGCCTGCACGAAACCGTAGTTGTTCGCCGCCGATACGCAATGCGCGTACACGCCCTGCCTGTCTGGCACTTGGGAGAAGCCGGCTCCCCCGTTCCCGTAACTGATGCACCCTCGGTAGTCATACGCCCGCCAGAACCCTACACCTGTATTCGCGTAGGCAAGGCACGCAACCTGCCCCGAAGAGGTATATCCCTCGCAAAACCCGTTGGCGTTATGGTGGGCAACGCTGTGGACAGCATTGCAGGCGTAAAACCCGTATCCCGCGCACTCATGCGCGAGACATCGTGTCGCACGCAAATACATAAATCCACCGTTATTACCAGTAGCACTTGCGTGGTGGACGACGCATCGTTCGGTGTGCAAGTATCTCGCATCCTGCCCTCGGATTCCGGTACTGGCGACTCTGTTCCCCGCACCATCACTGCAATCCACTTCGATGTTGCGCCAATGCGATGATAGTGTGGTGCCATAACCGCTGCGAAATAGCATACCATTTGTGCCGGGATTGTATGCGCCAGCGCGAAAGATAGGTTGAGCCGAATCCCAGCCGGCCGCAGGATACCGGCCGCTCGCGGAATCATAGCCGGCAATGTGCGTGTGGATCGACCAGTCCGCATCCTCGGTGTACGCGCCGCCCGGCACGTTGTACGAGGCCGAGCCGAGCACGTACAGGCCGCTACGCCAATGCACATTGGTTCTATCCGTCAAGCCGGATGCGCGGTGGTTCGCATCCATCGCCATGATGTAGCCGAACCCGCCGATACTCGCCAGCGCCCCGCCCATCTTCGCCATCGTGCTGCTGACAGGTGTACCCGCGTGCGCTGCACGGTCGAGCACCCAATAGTTGTTGCCGCCTGCGGTGTCGATGCTCCGAATGGCGTACCAGCCCGCCGTCCAGTCGGTTTCGGCCTGGATGCAGACGAGATTGCCAACGTCGGCCGAATCCACCGTGTGGTTCGCGGGCTCCACCTTGTCGGTCGCGTCGCCGTGACTGAGACTGTCCGCCCAGTACGCCGCCGCCTGCTGGGAGCGATCGTTCTCCGCAGGCGCGCCGCGCTCGAAGCCGCCGCCATTGGCGTCGTCGCCGTCGGTTCGGATTTCCCAGTCGCAGGCCGCAAGCGCCATCGGCTACACCTCCCGACCCACGGGTCGGACACAGGCTTTGAGCACCACCGGCAACTGGTCGTGCCCACGCATCGCCGCGATGGTGGCCGCGATGAACGCATGGATGCCGAGCAGGTCGCCCTTGGTCAGCAGGTTCGGCGGGCCGTCAGTGCGGCCGTCCGACCAGTCGTTGCCCTCGTCGTTCAACGCGGCGTAAACGCTATCAATCGCCGCCACGTCATCCTCCAGTGCAAGCAGCAGCCCGCGGATTTGCTCGGCGCGAACCCGCGTCCGTTCGTTCGCCCATCGCTGGATTTGTTCGTTCGTCGCCATGTCGTTCCTTTCGTGTTACTCGCCGCCGGGTCGGCTGTAATGAAAAACTACCCCTGATTGCTTCGGACAATGAAATCCTTCGACACGATGTTCTTGTTTGCTTCCAATGCATTTACAGCAGACTGCAAAGCAGTTATAGCCGTTTGCAAAGCAGCTACAGCAGATTGCACATCACCAAGAACAGTCACACTCGTCACGACAGACACCGACACCGGCCAGCAATTCGCTTTGTAGGCCGTCAACGTGAACGAGGTGTAATTGGTCTCGGCCTGCGTCGGTGTGTAGTGAACAATTCCGTTCTGGTATTCTATTACACCAGCGCCTGGAGCTGCTACACCTCCTTGCGGCAGAACCGTAACAGACACACCTGCTGTTTGCACCGTACCATCTGCTATCAGCACGACGGGACCAATAGCTAACCGTTCGGGGCTCGTTGAATTGCGTAGATACATTGTGCTACACTCCTGCCCCAATAATTAGGGAGCGTCTACAATTGCTTGGAATCAAGGACAACTCGCCTTTCACCCTGCGGGTGTAGGATATAACGTATGCTCTGGCCTCTTCGATTGTCGGATCAGCGTCCAAGAACGATGAAAACTCGACCGCTGGGAAAATAAAGGACGAGCTTTTCAATACGTCACCAGCACCAAAGCCGAGAGCCGTCCATGCTGTCTGGAAGTCTCCATAAGCTGTATAGTAATCAGTATCTATCAACCAATGCCAAGAACCGTGAATAGCATCTGCAAACCACTGGGTTGCAACAAACGATGTGATATTCCCAGGCGATTGTATCCAGAGCAACCGACCATATCCCAACACGTCCCGCAAAGTGTTGCCGCTGAATGATGCTGAAAGATAAGCGGTTCTCGCGTCCACTCGCAAAGCAGGCAACGACGGAGAAGCGTGAGTCTCCAGATAGTTGTTACGAACTACAAGAGCGCTGGAAGCATGTCCACCAAGATCACATGCGTAAGTTATCGGCTTGTTTCGACTCTGCTCATAGGCCGCACTATAACGATAGGCGAGACAAGCAATGGCAATGTTGTCTTCAATTGTTGCCGAAACAGCACCCACTATGTCACGATGTTGGATAGGCCGCTGGCAAGCTACGATTATGTTGTCATCAATCGTGGTCACACCTCTACTATATGGTGCTGTGATGCCAAGACTTCCGATGAAACGAGAGACGAAGTTCCCAATCTCCGTGATGTTTTCACCGTAGACGTAGATACCGTGGTAGTGCCCTGCCTGCCAGTAACGATCTCCGTAGCCTCCACCCATCTCTCGCCGAAGCCAGCCATTACCACGGTCGATGTAGCAGCCGCTAATCGTCACGTCTACGAGATTGCCCCCACCAATTCCGTTCTGCCATCCACTGCTGATGATCCGCAGATTTTGTAGTGAAAGGTTGCTGCCTGCTAATCGAACGCCCGCCAGCCCATGCTTGAGCGTCAGGCCGTTCAAAATCAAGTTGCTACTACCAGCCGTATAGAAGACGTGCAATGATGAAATGAAAAGCTGGTCGTAATTTGCTCCGACAGGTGGAGAAAGTGCTGGAGCAATGTCAGCAGGACGCAAATAGATCGTGTTCGTTTTCAGGTTCGCGTAACTCAAGTCGAACAGCAGTCGCGTACCAGAATCATCCCAGAAGTATCCAGCGGTGCCTTGGGCAGCATTCGTCGGCGGCGACAGGAAGTCGCCCGGCAGGTCGTCCACCGACTCGACGTTGCTGATCGTCACCGTGCCCGCGAAAACGCCAACTGCCGTATAAACACCTTCCGGTGGATCGTCTCCTGTACCTGCCTTTTCCCACCAGCCATCGACACGTTGCAAACCATCTGCCCCCCGAACGTAAAGTCTCCATGTACCAGATCCCACATCCCGCTGCAGCCATGATCCCGTCGTGCATGTCGTATTGTATCGACGTATGAACTGACTACCACTACCATCCCATACTGTTGCTTCATATGTACCAGCAATGGCAAGATTGAGTCCACTTGACTTACCGAACGTCGGGTCGGCATCAAGACTCAGTTCTACTTTGAGCGTCCGGTAGATAGGGGTAGCACACCAACCATCCTTCCGAATAACTGCGTGCCACCAAGGCGTGGTCTGCATTGGTACTGGAATCGGTGCCGAGTAGTATACTACTCCCGATTCTTCGCCTGCCGTCCACTGAGCGTGCAGGCCGCCGTGCAGAACAGGTGTCTCACCAGGATAGTTCCGCAACGTGATCGGATTCGCAGGATCGGCTGACGATGCTGTCAACGGAGCATAACCGTCCTCGTGGACGTAATACTCTCCCGTATGAAAGAAAACCGTATCCCCAGCAGCGACGGCCCCATCGGCCTTGGCAAACGTAGCCCAAGGAGCGTCCAGCGTTCCAGGATTACTGTCGTTGCCGCTTGGAGACACGTGATACTCAGCCATCCATCAACCTCCTGTCCTATCACACTTCCTGACCATCTCAAGTATCGACTGCATTTGTCTCTCGACAATAGCAGCGTGTGATTCCCTCTCTTGCTTCAATTGAACGTAAAGATCCTGCATCTCCTTGTCTTTCGCTTCTCTATCCGATTTCAATTCAGCGGCAAACTGCTTCCGCTCTTCCACCAACTGAGCATCCTTCCCAGGCAGCACTCGACTCGTAACATAGAAGCAATACCACCCAAGTATTCCTATCGGACCAAGTATGGATGCCAAATCCCTTGCAAGGTTTTCCAGTTCGCTTGATTGGCGTTGAGCCATCACAACGCCAGATCCATTTGGAACATCGACTTGAGAAAACAATGGAGCGCATATAAACATGGCGGAGCTGGCCGCTGCAAGAACTGTCATTCCAAAGATGCGAATCATTCCGGTTGCCTTTCTCTGACTGATTGCAGCCACGCCCGAAACGTGGCCTCGGATTGCACGCCGATGGCTCGGCGCTGTTCGACGCCATACACGTAGAGGATGCTGGTCGGAATCCGCGTGACGTTGCGCTTGGCTGCCTCTTCGCGGTTGTCGTCGAAATTGATGGCCCGCAGCGGGTGCCCCGCCTGCTGAAGTCGCTGAACGACAGGAGCCTGCTGGCGACAGGCGGGACACCACGGCGCGCCCCAAACGTCAATGGACACCGGCGGCGGTTGCAGCAGGACGGCGGCGAGTAGAAGATGAATCATGTCCATCCCTTTGGAAGCATGATCTTCGATACGATTTTCAACGGCCCCAAGGGCGGCGGAAGGTCCATCGAGTTTTCTATCTCGATAAACCCCTGCCGCTTCGCCGCAGAGAGGCCACGTAGAAGCTCGTCGATCAAGAATCGGAGCCGACCGAACTCGACGACGTTTTCTTCTTGTTCTTTACTCACAGATACAACTCCGATCCCCAGTCAGGGAGACGACGAGGAACAAATCCGTCGATGCCGGTGAGAGCCCATCCGTCGCCCCACCTTCCGAGTATCTTCAAGAAGTCCTTTCCTGTAACGACCCACATTCCCTCAGGACGTGGACCCCACAGATGCTCAGGCCACTTGGGCAGCGACAGCCAGTTGCCCCATGACTGATTGTTGAGAACGAGCATGTCACCCTTGAGATCGACCTTGCATTCCTTCAACACCCATTCACGCATCTCGTCCGTGTCGTCGTAGCTGGGTGCCTGCTGGGCGTGACCACCGATGGAGCGGAGGCTGCTGATCAATCCATTGCTGGACTCGGCAGCGGTGTAGGTGGAGCCGTGGTCGATCACCCCCTCAGCCCACAGCACGTCTCGCACCGTGTCAACGGTGGGGGACTCCCCGAGGTTCCATGCCTTGAGTACGACGTCCCCAGCAACAGCATCCTTCAACTCTTGGGGAGGTCCACTTCGTCCCCACTTGTTCCCGGCATCCTCGTCCTTTTGCTGGGTCGAAAGATCGACGAACTCGTAGTCCTTTTCCTCGGACTGTCCGACCTTCGTCAGCACCTCGATTCCACGGCTCATCGTCATGCCTTGGCTGGACGAGCCACGTGAGCCGTAGACGAGTGCCGTTCCATGCCGGTAATCAACCCTGTGAACCTGTCCCAACTGGATGGCCATGCCCAGCAGTGTCAACGTGCTGAACTTGGCCGACCATGCTCGACAGTTCCCATAGGCTTGATTTCCACTGAAGGCATTGGGAATATGCTTCATCACGTAAGAATGATTCAGCACCCGCTTTCCCTTGCCTTGCCCGACCAATTCCCTCGGGAAGCCTGCTTCAATCACTGGGATGGAGCCAAGAGCTTCCCCAAGGTGTTGCCAATCCAACTTGGCACACGTCCTCGCCCACTCAGGCATCCCATCCCGGTCGAGAAACACCCCTTGAAAGCCAGCCGAATAAGCATCGGCAAGCTCCGTGGGGGTAGGCTTTCCTCCCCGAAGCAGGTCGAGACGGTTGTACGGTGGAACAAGATGTTCGAGTGAAATCATCGTCCATTCTCCCATACAGCCCACGCTAGAGTGTCCAGAAATGCTGCCGCGTGGGCTGGCAAAGGTCGCACTTCCATTCCGAGGGAGGTTTCCAACGACTTGGTGACAGCGTCTCCTAAACCTGCGTACTTGCCTTGCAAACCGAGCTTGACGCCGTGTTCGACAAGGTACGCACGCAGTTCCAGAGTGGTCTTGATCGACCCCGCTGTCACGTTTTTTGCTGCTGTGCCGTAAAGATTGGCAACGGCGGTGGCATCTTGCCTTACCATCGGAAACGTCTTGACAGGAGCCACTATCGGCTTCCACTGCTCGTCAGGCGTCCAAGGGTTCGGCGTAGGAATTGGCTCCGGGTCGGGACCAGGACCAGGACCGGGATGTGGCGAATCGATGGTGACTGTATACTTCCACAGTCCACCGTTCTCTCCATCCGAACCGGCCCAAATGACGACCCACTTGCCTTGGCCGTCCGGCATCACGGCGGCCTGTTGCCAAGGCAGTGCGTTCTCCAGGGTCAGAGATGGATGGCCATCAATGACCGTAAGATTGAGTGCTGGCTTGACTTGCGAAAAGCCCGTTGACGGTGCCTGAGCGACAGCAGGCACCGTCAGGGTCATCAGCAAAGACACCAGCATGAGGTTGCGTAAGCATCTCACGATGGTTGCTCCTTTCAAGCAGTCCTACGATCTCGCCACCACTTGATCAGTTTGACGACCACGATGATGATGGTGATGATCGTTGCCGGATCGATCTCGGTGTCATCATCGGTCAGGTGCTGCTTCATGTATTCGTCCACCTTCGCAGCAACCAATGCTTCGAGTTCCTTCTCATCATCTGGCAACGACTCGACCACCCTACGGTCGAGGGTCAGAGCGACCCAGACGATCAACTTCGCTTGCGGGTCTTGCGTCTTGGCAAGCCACGCCTTCACCGCCGCTTCGTCCCGCCAGTCGGGCAGGGGGTAGCCCTCCTTCAAGAGAGCAAAAGCAAGACCGATCAGCTCGAACCAATTCATCGCATGTCCTCCTAGAAAAGGGAACACCTAAACAGAAAATGGGACCCAATTAGACGGCCCCATTATAACGAAAAAACCCCGTAGCTCCAAATGGATTACTCGGGATTATCGGGCTGTCTGCCCTTCTTGATTTCTATAGTGCCTTGAATCACTCGGCACATATACGTTGTTCTCTCCATCAATTCTTCCGGTGTAAACTCGTCCATCGCTTCGTGCAATCCAGCAAAGAGCTGCAAAAACGCTACTATCTGCTCTCCGGACAACCCCACGTCCAAACACCTCCGAAGACCATCTAACATCTGCATTGGCATTTCGTGGCATTGTCTGCAGGGACCCTCTATGGCCCCTACCATCTCCCTTGTCAACTTCCAATTGATCATTGGACCTTCCTTAGAAAGAGGACTCTTCTCTTCTCTTCGTCCTTTCAACCCACTTGCGAAGCCTCTCCTGCTCTTCGACTTCCCCCTCCTCCATTTCGTAGAGCTCACGGAGGTAATCCGGCATCTCCTCCACTTCCTCTTTTGACAAAGGTTCGTTATCATAGACCAATTGATCTCCTGGAGACATCATGCCTATGCCTCCTTTGAGCAACTCAACGCACATCGGCAAACAAATGACCAAAGCAGTCCCAACGTCAGCGTGTCCATATTCGTCACTAACGGCAACTAATCTGTAACCTCTCGCCACCGTATACTGAATGTCAAACTTGCCGAAGTCTCTCCTGAGTCGTCCCTCTGCATCCTCGTAGCATTCCAATTTGCCTGCCTTCACCATCGTAACGAAAGACCGTGCCATCTTTGACAAGTTTGCAGGAGATGCAAACGTCATCTCCTTCATTGGCAGTCCTCTGCGACGGAGATTCTGTGCCATGAAACTTCCGCCCGCTGCTGGGTCGTATCCAAACCAACAAATCTTGAATTGCTTTCCCAGCCTGAAACATGCTTCTTCCACCGCTTCACAATCTACTTCGAACACTCCCCTGTCGTTCGGTATGCTGGGAGCCCATCCTTTGACATATGCCACTCGTACTCGTTGTTCACTTCTGTTCGCACCGACTATGGCAACTCCCGAATGGTCGTGACTGATTCCCAAGTCGAGACCGGCGACGTAGAACCATCCAGGTTCAGGTTCCATGAGAGGTCCATCCAACCGGAAGCACTCGTTCAAAGAGGCCTCGTCTACGGCACCTCCCTTCCCGCTGGCCCAATCTCCCAACCAAAGCCTCCCGTACTCCTTGCCCAATGGATCTCGCTTCTTTGCATCTTGCTTATCCTCCTCGCTGATCCACGGTGCCGTTCCCTTGAAGATGAAAGTCTTCCATCTGCTCTTGTTTTGCAGAGCGACGTTTCGCCACACCTCTGCCTTCGTTCCCTTGACACCGGCATTAGTTGAAATGATGACGACACCCTGCGGTACGCCGTCCGCGTTGTTCATGTGGGCATCCATCACATCCCACTTGTCCACGTGAACTAACTCATTCAACACAAGCACATCCGGTGTTGCTCCCTGCTTCGCCCCTGCACTTCCCGTCGGCTCAACCACCAATTTGACCAGCTCCGCTTCCAATCCTGATCGCTTGCTGGTCACTCTGTTTTGCACCGAGTATACGAAATCCTTCAGCCATTCGTTGTAGTAGAGGATAGCATCGATTCTGGTCTTGAGAATGGCCGCTTGTTCTTGATTAGCAGCCGACACTTGAATGACCATAGGCCGAGTCGGAAAGGACATCAGCCATAGCAGAGAAGCCCCAAGATCAAGGTCCTTACTCGCCTTCTTGGTGCGTTCTATCCAGAACCGTCTGCAAGGCGGCATCCTACCATCTCGCACGGCTTCCAAAGATCCAGCTAGAGCCTCAAAACACTCCCGCTGAAACGAGACCATGCAATCATCGAACAGACGAGGACCGGAAGCTGACGGTATCACCAGCCCTCGAATGAATGTCAAGAAAGACTTCGCACTCCTTTGCTGATAAGCCTTTTCTGCTAGACGTATGTCTAATTCTGCCAGTTCATCTTTCCTTTCTGTCCTTCACAGCCTTGTCGGCTTGTTTGGTCAGCGTGGCTACTTATGGTCGTAATCGCAATCCGGGCCACCGTTGCAATCACGATAGCCCCCGCCGCAACGCAATCCGGCAGCAATCTCAGCATCCTCCTTCGCTTGCCGTTCCTTCTGCCGTTCATGGGCCTCCGCAATCTTGCGGTAAGGCTCCAGGCGACCCACTTCCGCCCGCAGTCGCTCCACCTCCGCGTGCAACTCATCGGCGTGCCGGAGCACTGCCAGCACGCATTCGTCCTGCGTATCGTGGGGGCAGTCGCCGGTAGCACAGGCGTGGTATTCACTTGGCTTCATGTCTTACTCACCTCGCTTTCGTGTTTCACTCCCCGGGGGCCGCCCGGACGGCCCCAACGGCTAGACAAAGCCACTCGGGTACGGCCAGCTAGCGAGCCACGTATCACTGCGGCCGGTCGGATTATCTTTAACCCGACGTGGCGTAGGCATAGGTTGGTGCCGCTCGACCAATTCCGGGTTGGCGAGCAGCGTCAGGATTAGGATTGCTAGGGTCAGCATCTACCAACGCTCGTTGGTCGGTTCGTCGTCGTCGGCCATCATGTGGCAGAACAGGTCAGAGGGCCAACGGCGTTGCGGGTGAAGCAGCGCTCGCAGTTCATCAACGTATACGGCCATCACTCACCCTCACTTTCGTTGTTGCACTCACTCCCCGGGGCCGCCGGGACGGCCCCTGTCATCCGCGGCAACTCCCGGTGCAGTTGCGGTTACGACTTCAGCGCCCGGTAGGCGGCAAGCAGTTGCTCGGCAGTAAAGCCATATGGGGCGAAGTCGTCAAACCACTTCTCCAGGTCGTCTCGCGTCGGGCCGTCCTGTGATCGCCACAGCTCGACGCTCTTGACGCCATCGAGCACCAGCCGATCCGTGTAGTGCTCGCCGTCGTCCATCTCGGGTTCGAGAAACGTCGCCGTGGCCGCGCCGCTCTTGACAACTTCGATGGCCCACTCCTTGCCGTCAACAAGGCAGTGGCCGGCCCGAACCACCGTCCCCTCATCGAAATGGAGGTAGGCCCACTTGGTGTCGCTGTAGTGGCTGAACTCCTCTTCGATGTCGCCCCCCAGTTCGATCAGGTCGTCGCTTCTGCCGAAAATTACCGTGCTCATCACTCGCTCCTTTCGTGTTACTCGTCGCCAGTGACACCATCAACACACCCGAGACCATCAATCATCGCATTACACAGGTCGCGCAGCGTCTCCAGGCTGTCTTTTGTGGTAGCGTGGCTGACGCTGGTGTCGCTGAATACGGCATTGATTGCCGTCTCTGCGTCTGCAACCAGTTTCACATGCTTCGTATTCATCACTCGCTCCTTTCGTGTCGGCCCGGCTCCTGGCCGGGCAACCTTACGTGCCACCGGCGTACAGCGGCTCCATTGGCGGCGGCTCTGGCAGTGGCAGCATTAGGCATCACCCCCTTCCTTTAGTCGTTGTCCGACCCATCAAAGCGGTCGAACAAATCGAGTTCGTCGTCCTCCTCGCCAGGGACGGCCTCGGCAAGCAGCCCGCACTCCCCACAGCGCAGGACCGCGAATATCACACCATCCTCCAGGCCCTCGGTTTGCTTGTGAGCCGTTGGCGCTTGGCAGCCATCGCAGAAATGCGACCTGAGCATCACTCACCCCCTTTCGTGCCCTCGGGCTGTTCGCGGTCGGAAACACACCGTGCGTCCGGTTTCAGTCGAAGCATCTTCCATTCGTCATCGACTGCCACCAGCGGCACACTAGTCATCTGTAAGCGACGGGCTGGACATGCTTCTAGCCGAAAGAACGATCCGGCAGAAACAGACTCAGCCACAACAACTGCTTCACCCATTGCTCGGCTCCTCGGGCTGTTCGCTGTCGTCGTCTTTCCACTCGCACGCATGGCCACGCCAGCAGTCCACACAGAATGGTCCCGCTCCGCAGTTGCAGTAGATGGAATCGTCGCCCCTCCCGGCGCGGCCGGTCGCCTCGTCGCAGACGCAGCAATCTTCCAGCGGCTTCTGATTCATCACTCCCCCCTTTCCCTCGGGCTGTTCGCGTTCGGCCAGCATCGCCGGGTCTGCCAGCGCGAGGCCGGCGAGCATGGAGTTGGCATCTTGCTCGCTAATCGCGGCGATACGTCTCAGGTAGGAGACTCTCTCCCGTGCCGCCGCGATGATGTCCGCTGGCGTCAGTTCGGGCTTCGGCGCGGGTGTCGCCTCCGCTGCAAGCCACTCCATCAGAAGTTCGGGCGAGTCCGTCACCTCATGCCAGTCGGGATGCGGGCCGATAAGTCGCGCTCCATTCCGGAGTATCGCTATTTTTCGTATCTCATCCGGCGCCGCGTCGCACCACCGCCGGACGATGGCGAACAGTTGGGCGATGGTTGGCTCGGGTTTCGGCTCGGCATCAGTGGGCGCTTGCCGATCCTCAATCGCACGCTGAATCGCGTCCATCAACAGGCCGAAGCTATTGAGGGTCTGTGGGTCCGGTGTCGCGTCCGGTTTGGCGACGGCCAACAACTGCCGGGCACGATCTCGGCAGTACCGTTCGTAGTGAAGTAGTTTTGTCCGCATGTCGATTTCCACGGCCGTCGGGGCGTCGGGTTTCGGCTCGGGTTTCGGCTCCGGCGCGGGTTCCGCCGTCGCGGCCATTCCCTCCAGTGGCTTGCCAGCGGCTAGCCACGCTGCCTCGGCTCGGCAGAGTGCTCGGTACGGCGTAGTTTCGTCTTCCCAGAAGTTCCCGCAGGCGTTGACGTGCGCCCGCCACATCGGGCAACCGTCTGGCGTTTCTCCGCGATAGCTAATGCACGGCCTACAGCCGCCAGCGGCGAGACGCTTAAGTAACCGCTCCAGGGACTTCATCACTCACCATCGCTTTCTGCCGCTCCTGCCGCTCCTGCGGCCCCGGGGTGCTTCATTCACCATCGGGATTGCGTCGTTGTCCACAAGCTCCAGCCGCACACGGACCATCTTGCCATCTAGGGCAATGGGCCAGCAGCGAGTGTCGTTCGGGCGAACATAGAACGTCGCAGAGTCGCAGAACGCCTTAGCGTTCTCAATGACCTGCCCTCCGAGCCATGCGTGGACCGCGGCAATACACATGGCATGAATCATCCCGGACACGTATGTCACCATCACTCACCTCCCGCCGCGTTCGCGGCTGCGTGTATTTGCTCCCGCCTGGCCACGAGCTCCATCCGGTCGGCCAATCCCAGCGGCGTCCACCCGACCGATCGCATGGCGTGGATGTGTCGCGTCGCGTCGAGGTCCACGACGAGCACCGCGGCGTCGGCTCGCGATATCAACCACTGGTCGCCTCGTAGCATCGCATGGTCGATGTCACGCACCAGAGCCACAGGCAACTCGGACCAGCCAAGCGACTCCGGCGTCCGCTCAAACCCAATGACTCGATACATGGCTTCACCCTCCCGTTGTGCTCGCTACATCTTGCGATTCATTCCAGGGATTGACCGCCGGGTCAATCACTGCTCCATTGTTTCGGATGTCGGCCCACGACCACGACGCATCTCCCCTGACGTGGAGACGAAACTGAATCTCTCCGTCGGGCAACTCAGGATGATTCGTATCCCTAAGAATCTTCTGAACAGCATCCGCGATTTCACGCTTCTGTCTCACGCTGAACATCACTCACCTCCTGTCCTATTATCGGGCTCTACGTCTATCACCTTCGGGGAAACCGTCAGTTCTTTCAACCGTAGAACGGCCCTCCTCGCTTCTATTATCGCGTCCTCAGGAACCCCATCCAAGTTCAATTCATTGTGGATGTGAACTTGCCTTTGGTCCTTTTGCACAACCTTGAGTGATTGCGGGTAGAGCTGGTATAACTTGGCCCACTTGTCAAAAGCATCAATGGCCGTTTTCAGGAACTGTGGATCTCCCGCTTGTCCCCTCACCTTGCGCCTCACCCTTTCAACCGTCTTGTATCCATTCCCGTCACAGTCCGGGCACCATTCCCCCTCATCCCCGTTCAAACTTCCCTTTCCTTTGCACCGCTTGCACGTCACGTTGTGAAAGCTCGTCGTTACCGTTTCTTCATCCTGTCTCGACCGCTCAAACGCCACCAATGCCTTGTACCCCAACTCCTGCAATCTAGCTCCGTGCAATGCCTGTAACTCGGCTATCTCCTGCTTGTCCCTCTGGGCCAACATCTTGCTAACCCACCGTAGGTCACATGCTATCAAGGGCACTGGCACACCCATCGCTGACCCTATCCTTACAGGGTCCACCTGCCCTTGCAAAGCATACTCTAAGACCCTCCACTTACGCTTCCTGGTCCTCAGTGAGATGCCTCGATTCTGTTTCTGCTTGTCACCCATTAGAAGTCACCCTCTATTTGTGCTTACGGGTTTTGACCCCCCGGCTAACCTTTCCATATCAAGTATCACCCACTTCCCCTTTCCACTTCCATCGAAACATGCCACATACCTCCATCCCCTCTTGTAGTCCATCATGACCTTCCTCAAGATCTCGTTCCTCCTTGCCAGGACAGGGTCTACAGGGGTTGTTCCTGGCAATACAGACGCACATAGGCACCCTATCATGGTGCCCATTGCTTTGCGTCTATTCATGTTGTTCTGTTCAGTTTGGTGGTCTTCCATCTTCGTAGTCCTCTCCCAATTCTTCGTGTTCTGGAAGCTGTTTCAACACCTTGGAGTCGTAAGGTTTTTCTACCGATGCTTTTGGTCCTTTTCCTGGGTTGAACCATGCTCTCAGCAGTTCTAGCATCCACTTCATTTCTTACACTCCAAAGACCGGCAGTAGCACCCTGAGCAAGATCAAGAAACCGATTCCCACCAAGTAGACGTACAAATTCGTTTTGACCTCCCTCGTCCTTTCCATTCCTGGTGGGAACCATTTGCACAGCAATCCAAGTGACACTGTACAAATCACCGACCACGCCATGATTGCCCCTGTCATGTTCCCAGCTCCATTTCAAGTGTCAGCGGTTCGAGGCCGAGTACGACCCTCACGTGCCTGCCAAAATCAGACATCTCTAATTCAATGCACTTCACCAGCAAGTCCGACTGTTCTCTCACGAACATCAAGAAATCTTCATTCGCCGTTGCTTGCGGATGGATGTATTTGCTCTTGTAGAACAACTCCGACTGCTGGTCCAACAAGGACCTTTTCGTTGCAGGCGTCAAAGCCTTCAGCAACGCCGTGAGTTTCTCACGGTCTGTTTGCTTCTCGGCAGGCTGCTTCAAGTAGTCCAAGTATTCCTTGACCGTCATCTCTTATCTCCTTCTCACTTCGATTCCAAAAGACGGTACAAATCCAAATCAAACTCGTTCTCCACGTCAAGCTCTCCCCAAATGTCCATGCGGTGCTGCATGATTCCTTCTTGCAGCTCTTCGATCCTGTCGATTAGTTGTTTCGTGATCTCCGTCTCCTTAACCTTCCGATTCTTGAACCAAAGAAATCGCTCTCCATCCTCGTTCTTGGTCCATGTGATCATTTCAACCCCTCCCGCTCACGATCAGGTGAGGAGCAAACCGCTTGAGAATCACCTTAGCAATATCGATTCCCATCTGCTTTGACATCATGAGAATCATATCCCCATCCTCCCTTTCCCTACCCAAATCCTGATCGGGCCTGGCAAGGAATCTCCGATTGAAACCGATCCCGATGATCGACGGGTTTGTGCTTTCCACTATGGTGATTTTTTGTTCTATGGTGTCAGACATCTTCCTTTTCTCCAGCCCACCGCTCCAGTTGACGGTGAAGTGCGTATAGTTGTGACGGCATCGACACTCCCTTGACCTTCGCCTCGTCAAAGAAATCGACAAGTTGCTCAACCATCAAATCGTTCATGTGAACAACCAAATCAACATCGAACACCGGGCACGGTCCTAGTCCTGCTGGTCTCTCGCCGTTTCTCTTCTTCATTGCCACGCTCCTTAAATCAGATTCTTCATTGCCCAAATCCAAAGTACGACGCTCCCGACAAGGCATACAAACCAAAGCACCGTCAACGCAATCATCGTCCAGTCTCTTTTCATGGCCTCACCAAATCCTCGAACATCACGGGACAGGCATCAATCAAACTATCACGCAACGGAATCATCACCTCTCGCATCTGAGGGTGAGCTTCCTTGGCACACCGGAGCCGAAACACGTGCCTCCACTCACGTATGTTCGCCGTCATTACGATGGTCGTGGCGAGGCTGTTCGGCAGGACGGACCGTGCTTGTTGTGGTGTCTGCTTAAGATCAAGCAAACCAAGATAAGCACGCTCACATGCAAGCATGTGAAAGAACCACGGTCCATTGGCATACGTAAGTCCATAGTTATACTCCCCTGGCTTGACATCCACCCACGGCGGAATCACGAACGTCACGCCACCTCGATAGTTGCAGTACCGTGTGCTCTCCTGTGAATAAGCAGCAAGACGGTGCCTGACTAATTCATGGGACACTCCACGGTCGATCACAAACCGAACCGTCATGCTCTGATGTTCCAACTGGGATTCGTGTCCCCGCTTGATGAGAAGCGAGACAAGATGCTTGTCAGCATCGGTGTCGACTCCATTTGGCTCTGACTTGTAGCACGTCCTCGCCAGTGCTGCTATGAAATTCACATCGGGACGTCCACAAAGAATCTCGTAACTCGGCTTGATCAGGAACATCTCAATTCTCCTTATACATGCCACTCAACCAACGGCACAAACACCGTAGCTTGTACCACCGACTCTTGGACTTCTTGATTTCCCCTTCTAACACGCCTAGATACGTTCCATACCATGCCCACCTTACCGGATCGAACTCGTAGTACAGTTTCATCCACCGAGGGTCGATTCCTAAATGCTTCCTTGTGTCTTCAGAAAAGGCAACGAGTTTCTCCACCTCAGTCCTCCTTCTTCTCATCAGATGCCAAACGCCATCTACCTGCTCTGATCATGAGGGGATAAGCGTTTCGATGGCACGGCTCCAAGCAAACAGCATCCATTTCTCCATACCGATTTGGAGCATCCTTGAAATAGTCTCGCAGAGTTTTAGCAAACTCCTCGGAAACTAAACCAGACGTGAAGCTGCCCGTCCACTTCACTGCCTGCGTATCATGCCACTTGCCCGACGGCCGAAAGAAATCCACCCGAACCATCGAATCATCAACAGAGTACCCCATCTCAGTCCTCCTTCGGCAACCTGATCACCGTGCCCATCTGATAGGCTTCGATGTCTGTATTGATGATGAACTGAAACCCCAACTCCTCCGCCAGCTTCTGCAACATCTGCCTGGTTCTTCGACGGTAGTGCTCGCCCCGTATGTTCTTGAACGGCTCATCTAGCACGATCAGCCGTCGCTTGGCAGGACGGCAAAGCAAAATGGATGCCAATCGAAGTGCCAAAGCAGCCACGTCTATCACTCCCCCACCAACCTCGTTCAACGGGTCGTCCAACTCTTGACCGTCCCTCACGAACACCAGCACCGCTTCTGTCTTGCCACGCTTCTTCTCGAACCGTATCTGAAACTCGTAAGGGTCATCAAATACAGCATTCAAGCAGCGGGTAACTACCTCGGCGACACCTCTGTGGACCTGCTGTTGAACGGCTTGTGCCACTTGCTGAATGACCTGCTGTGCTTCCTCAGCAGCGGTGGCCCTCCCACGTGCCTTCTCCAACGCTAGAACCTCCCGCTTGATGGCAGTCTCGGCCGAAGCGTGCTCCACCATCAAGCGGGAGATGTTTCGACGGTGATGAGAGAGACTACTCGTCGTCTTCGTCGTCATCATCGAGGTCCTCGTCTTCATCGTCTTCCCAATCCTCGTCGTCATCATCATCGAAATCGTCGTCCTCGTCGTCGAAGACGTCATCTTCTTCTTCGTCGTCGTCTTGCAACCGAGGCTCGCAAGCCACCGATCCCATGTAATCTCGCCGTCGCATCACTCACCTCCACTTGTTTGCTTGGTCAACTCCCGTTCAAACGAGTCCAACAACTTCCCGAACCTCTGCTGATCCTTTTCTACCTCCTTCTTCATTTGAGTGAGCTGTTCTTCTGCCTCGTCACACGACTCACACCCGAACTCCTTGTCCAATTGCCCCATCAACTGAGCCAAAGCCCCTTGCGTGCGATCGAACTCCCGCTGGTGCCGGTCGGACTCTTCTTTCAGTTGCTTGTAGCGTTCTAAGTCAATCATTCGTACCAGACCTCGACGTGAAGAGTTCTGTCTCCAACCCGATCCTGAATGTCCATAAGCATCGAATCGCCTTCACTTTGATTGATCACTTCTCTCTTCCCCGACTTCAAACACCAAGCAGCATCATCGAACTCTTCCACAACGACCGGCAGTCGATCCTTGCTTGGTCTATCATGGAACAGCACCCACAGCTTCTCAACATTCTTTGGCACGTTGAAGAAACGCCTAACTGTGGACATCACATCCAAACGGCACCACGAAGCATATCTCCTGGTGTTGTTACAGACATGAAAGCCCTCGAAACTGTCAGCCGTCAGCGTCCAAGTCTCCAAAATCATTTCATGTCTCCTTCACCCAAAGCTTCCAAAAGGATTTGCCGTGCCCCTCCCGACACCCTATTATCGTCCATGAGCCTCAAAATCGCCCCTCGAAAATCCACCAAATCAGTGGCGACGGTCCCCAACCGTTCTAAAAACTTTTCTAGTTCAGGATGATTCTGTTCTTCCTTTTCCTCTACCACCGTCAGCCACTTGTCTGCACTGCAATCAAGATATTGACGGTAGATCGAACCGTCGTCCATCAGCAACCCGACGCACGGCTTGTACCGACGCTCGGCTTGCTTCCTCCGAATCAGGCATCCGCAATTCAACACGCTCGATCCGGCAAGAAACCCTTTGTGGTTGTCGCCAAACATCAGGGCATCGTATCCCTTGAGCTGCCTTCTGACTCCTTCGATCCTTGCATCATCTGGCGACCCAAGATATCCGTAGTTTGGCTTCCAAACGTACTTGTGAACCACCGCCAACGACACCCCCTCAAACTTCCTTTCACACGGCTGCAATTCCCACCCCCACGGCAAAGCATTGATCGTCAAAGCTGGCGAGATCTTGGTCACACCTGCACAATTCTCAATCACGCCCATCTCGACCAACGACCAATAAGCAGAACGCTTGATCTGCTCGTAAGCATGCTCGGGCAAGTCATGCTGTCCTGGTATCGCATACATCTTCGGCATGTGATCGGCAGCCCAGTTGATCAACTCGGGTGGGCTGTTCCAGCGGTCGAACACGTCTCCTGCACAGATGATTGGGCATTCGTATCGCTTGGCAAGCCTCGCCACCTCGTCCAACGACCTCTGCATAGCAGCATACCAATCAGGCTCAGCAGACCGGGCCGCCGGTGGTGTGTGACTTAGATGGATGTCAGAACAAAGCACTGCAATTTCACTGTTCACTACTCACTCCTTTCAAGGGTCCTCCACAAACCGGACAAACTCCGCCCGTTTCCTTTTCCAGTCTCTTCCTACTCTGCTCCGTCCTCTCCTTCGTCAAGTCAAGTTTCCGACTGGCCTCCCGAATCTGTCTCAGCAACTTCGTAAGGGAGTCGATCTTGTTCATCCTCTTCTCCATCACATCGCTTCCCCGCTCCAACCGCTCACTGACCGTATTCCAAGTGTCGATCCTCCGACGCATGTCTGCCACTCGACGCTGCTGCCTCCTGATGCTTTGCAACATCTGGCCCAACGTCTCCAGCCGCTCCTTCCTCTCCTCTATCTCTTCTTCCAGCCGCTCCAACCGTTGCAACCTGAAATCCATCTCAGGCACCCAACTCAACTTGTTTTCGTCCTCCTTCACCTTCTCCAACCGTTCCTCTGTCACTTCCACCTCTGCACGAGCCTTCCTCAATATGCTCGACACCTTGGCGGACGCCGTATCGATCACTTCCAAATCGACGATCCGATTCAATTCGGATGCCAGTTCACCAGACGTCAAGTTGAACCAGAACGGTGGTTCATGCTGTCCCTGGAAGTTAGCCTTGTCGAGATTGAACGCTGTCTCTACTTGTTCAGGAACGGCCGAGCCAAACGCCTCCAGCTTGTTCCCGTCGACTTTGTAATAGTTGCCTCCCTTGCCCTTGGCCCTTACAACGGTATGGTCCCCTATTTCACCCTTGGCAAACGCCCTGTCCGCCCCGTGTCTGCGTTGCCCGTCGCCTAGGGGTCTGTTACAGGCCAACCAACGAAGGCCCCGTAGGACCGCAGATTTGCCGACGTCAGAGGGTCCCACAAAGGTCGTGATCAGGGGGTCAAAATCGACCAGCAACCGTTCGTAACACTGAAAGTCCTTGAGCAACAGACGCTTGAGCATGTCAGTTCCTTTTCCCGACAATCCATTCCTGATCTTCATTACTCAACTGCTCCATCGGTATTGCTATCACATGCTTGTCAGCTCTCTCCAATCGCACCTGCCCAGCGATCACCCCGCGAAACGTCGCCTCGACTGTAAAAGTCCCCGTCGCATCCGTCCACGTCCTCACCACCCGAGAAACCTGTTCTGGTTCCTTTGGCAACGTTCTCGCAGCGCACTCCACCAAGTAGTCCTTCACCGCGTCAGTATCATGCCATCTGAGAGCAAGCAGAGTCCGGCCTCCATGCTGCTCGGTGCCGAAAACCTCAACTAGTCCGGTAAGTTCTATTTTCTGCCCGTCCACGATCCCTTGCATCGGCCATCCATAGAGCATGAATGGATTGCCGTGTTCAGTATGAAAAGACTGACTGATACTAAACCCCGACCCCGAATGAAATCTGGTCACCGTCTTGCTCGGCACCAGCACGATCTTGTCTTTTCCCACGATCCCGATGACTTCGAGCTGCCTTGCATCGAGCTTCCCGACCTGGCCGACGGAAAGATTGAGGCTATCCAAAGACCAGTCAGGCAACGTCCCTTTCTTCAGCCCATCGATCTGCTCCTTGACAACACTAATCTTCTCCTTGACAGCACCGATTCGTTCCACCAGCGATGCACGCCTGTCCCGTGGAACGGTCTTGAGTTCATCCTCAAGCTCCTTCAACCAACTGGCAAGTCTCTCCAGTTCGTCCTGCTGTAGATTTCTGATCTTATTCACCAGCGGCTTGAGTTCATCCGGCGGTTCGGTACCCCGACCCATCATCGGGAACATACAAATCAGGAACACCATCAAAAGCATCCTCTTCATCTCACACCTCCTTCTTATGACCTCGACTGTCCAGCAACAAACGTCTTGACCAGCTCCAACGCCTGCTGCTCGGTAAACCCCTCTTCGACACACTTCCTGAAAAGCCCGCACCAAAGCTGGGGCAAGTTATCAATCATCAACGTAGCGGATTCCTGCAAGTCCCTTATCCGTTGTGCTTGTTCATTAGTCATCTTGTGTCCCCTCTGATTCTAAGCGGCCGTGAAGCAACCTGACCAATCTCGGCAAATCGTCCAGATAACAAACGAACAGCCAAGGCTTGTGATTTCTTCGATGGGCAACGGTGGGCACTCCATCACCAGCATCCTTTGCTGACTGCTCCATTGCCTTGTAGAGACTGAAGGACTCAGCCCTCTTGCATTCGATGTTCAAGCCGGGAATGTCAATCTTGATGTCAGGAGAATTCGGACCACCGTGGTACTGCCTGCCACGACAAACATCAACCTCAAACAACCAAGACAGCTTCACAGCAAGCTCACGCTCGCCAGACGCTCCTTTGGTTTTCGACTTTCTTCCTGACACGGCTGACTCTCCTGCCACGCAGGCTTCGCATTCCAAGCTCATCCATCACCCGCTCCCATGCCTCCTGAGACGGCTCGTCATCTGAAAGCTCGAACCGTTCTATTCCATCCATCGGGAGCCGTACCAGCCTCAAGTTACGTCGTATCAAATTGTTGCTAGAGAGTATGGATTTGTATGCTTTCGTCGTATCCTTCAACTGCCCACACAAATGCTTAATAGCCGTCTTCTCTCCGACTCCCACAACCCCCGGCACTCCGTCCGAACCACATCCTGCTATCGCCTTGACATCCGCCCAAAGAAACGGGTCTATGCTCCACTTCTCTCTGAACGATTCATTGGTAATCGCCTTCTGGGTGGCGGGGTTCCAAATCGACACCCGTGGCGTGAGCAACTGATATAAATCCTGGTCCGAACTTACAATAACAGCCTGCTGCTGTTTCGTCAAAGTTTGGCAGATCGAAGCAATCACATCGTCCGCCTCGTAATCGTCTTGCCAGAAGATGTTCTTAAACCCTACGCCCGGCAGATACTTCGTTCTTAGACGGTAGATTTGACGGTGAAGGTCTGCTCTCGCTTCTAACTCCTCCGGCTCCCTATCTGGCTGCTTTCTGTTCTTCTTGTAATCGGGATAGATGACTGTACGCTTGTCATGTCCACGGTCAAAGCACCACGCCACGCTAGACGTCCCGTAGACATCCATCAGGTCGAGCACGGTGCGAAACACACCATACGTCACTCCCGTCTCCACCCCGCCGTAAGACAGATCTCCCATCGCATGGAAGCTTCGCCATGCCAAGCAGGAGACGTCTATCAAGAGGTGGGTGCTCATCACTCGTACCGTCTCTTGCGTTTCACTTGGCAAGCCTTCTCGACCTCGTGCCAAGTCTGTTCAACCAATTCGACAACGTCCTCCCACAAGTCGTTTTGCTCAATGTGACGTATCAACGTCTCCCATCGCATCTCCAGTGCGGGGCCGATGCCCGTGGCCGTCACCATGCCCTTCTTGTTCTTCCACACCCCCTCCGACACGAGGTAGGCGATCATCGAACCTACGTCGTCTATTCCACAGCTATGATAGATCGGGATCTCAATGGTACGGTCACGTCCGGTCATCCTATTCTTTCTCACACGCACTTGAGCAACAATGCCCAGCTCCCGCTTCTTGCCCATGACCGTCTTCGTAATGTGCTCCCGTACCTTCGACCACAACTGCAACGTAGCGTAGAACTTCAATGCCCGTCCGCCGCTGTACGAACTCTTCTCGAACATGCTGAACGAATCACGCGTCTGGTTCAACATCAGCAAAATGGAGCCCGTGGTCTGCAACGGACGCAGCACCTTCCGAATGTGTGACGAGTGATACTTCGCCTTGGCATCACCGTAGCTGCCAGGAACCTTGCCATCGTCCTCTGCCGTCTTGACCTTCCTTCGAGCTCGCTTCTGTTGATCGAACTTCTTGACCTCCTCGTCACTGGTCAAAGCGTCCTGGCTGTCCAGCACGTAGATGAACGGCACCCCCTTCCGTTCAGCATCGTCTACGTGGTAGTAGAAATCCTGCACCGTCTCGCTGAACCGTGGTTCTCCCTTCTCCCAGGACGGCGGCTCTAGACGCTCGGCCACCTTCGAGCCAAAGAACCGCTCGATGTTCATCAGGGCTCCACCCTCTACACCGTCATAGATCAAACGGTAGTCGTCGAAGGCAGAATTGAGACAGGCTTCAGCAAAGCAAGTCAAACCAATCCACGTCTTACCGCTGGCCGAATCCCCGCAGAAGAAATAGTAGTGTCCCTTGAGTAGCCCACCCGTCGCCTTGCCGCTGCACGCCAAGTTCAACATTGTACTGCCCGTGCTGAGCAGATCTGCTGTCTTTACTGTACGATACTGCTGCTTGGCCAGCAATGTTTTCTTGATTCTCTCGACCTCGCTCGGCATCGCTTATCCCTCCCATAAGAACCTCAGCCGCCCGGCTGAGCAAGGAGACCAGAACCCAACCGGGCGGACTGAGGGCTACGACCTACCACTCATCCTCTTCGTCCTCATCGTCATCCTTGGCCTTCGTTGCCTTGCCCTTCTTGGCCTTGGGTTTCTCCTCTTCCTCCTCTTCATCCCAGCCGGGACCGGAGTCCCAGTCATCATCCTCGTCGTCATCCTTGGCCGACTTCTTCGCCTTGGCAGCGGGCTTCTTCGGTGCCGACTTCTTCTTCGGCTTCGGGGGAGGATCGTCATCTTCTTCCTCCTCAACATCGTCGTCCTCGTCATCCTCCTCAACCGGCGGAGCCTTCTTGGCCGGAGCCTTCTTGGTCGTCTTCTTCTTCGGTGCCTGTTCCTCTTCTTCCTCATCATCCTCCGGCTCTTCGACGGCCTTGGACTTGGTCACTTTCTTAACCTCGTCAACTCCGATGGCCTTGTGAGACTCACCGTCGGAATCCTCCAGCGTAAGGGAAGTGCCATCGCTGCTGATCCGCACGATCTCGCAAACACCAAACTTGCGGTGCTTGACCTGATCGCCTTCCTCCAGCCCAGCGTCCTCAGCCGTTGGAGTGTCATCCGGTGGCTTCCTCTTGGGAGGTACCTTCTTCTTCGGGGTGGACGTTTCCTCCTCTTCGTCATCCTCCTCTTGGTAGAACGCCTTCTTCAACTGCTCGTAAGACGGGACCTTGATGATCTCGTCCAGACAGATACCGTGCTCAAGCAGCTCGGCATCCAATCCGTTCCTGCGAGGCTTGAAGTCAATCTTGTAGGCTTCGAGATATGTGTTGCTTCCCATCGACTCTTCCCGAAAGCCGATACGTAGAGTGGCTCCTGCCTCGAAATCGTCGAAGTCGTTGATGTGGCGCTCGTCCTCGTCAGCATCCTTGCGGTAGTCGTCCAGCAATCGACCGAAGTTGTACCACGAAAAGTCCCAGAGCTGAACACCCTTCTCCTCTTCGTCGTGGTCAAACACCAGAAAGCACTGGCGTTCCTTCGGACGCATCTGCTTCAGCACCTCCTTGTCGGTCTCAGGATCACGGGCCATCTTAGCCCTCGCCTCGCAAACCGGGCAAGGCTTCTTCGACGTCTTTGCCGGGCAAACGAAGCTCTCGTTGTTAGGACCGATCCCTCGGTGAATCCAATACGTTCGCTCGTAATACCACGTGCCCTGCTCCGCATACGGGTTGCCTTCCCCGACCTCAAACGGAATGATGTCAATCCGCTTGGTGCCAGCCTTCGGCTGCCAAACGTCCACTCCCTGCGGAATCAAGAGGGTTGACCAGTCACCTCCCGCTCGATGCTTCGCATCCCGTGTCGTGCTTCCTGCTCGACGTCGCTCTCGCTCCCTTCGACTTGCCATTTCGTTTCTCCTGCTGTTGAAAAGATCGCCTTCCTGCATAGAAGGCATAGGTGCCAAACTTCACACAATAGAACACAACAAAAGGTGCTCCTATCAGAGATGCTATTACCAAGACGACACACGTCATCACGCACCTCACTCTCTCTTCCTTCCACCCCGACGAGTTACACGCTTCTCCATCCGGTCGATGTCCTCCTCGTCTCCTGCGTCCGCCCGTGGCTTGGAAAAATAGTTTGCAAGAAACAGCTTGACCAATCCCTCCAGAGCTGCCCGACGGTGATCCAATGCCTGCACGGCAGCAGCGTAGATGTCTGCCTTGTGCTTGGCATCAATGATCTCCTTCTGAACCTTCTTGTATTCGGTCGAGTCTTGTATGGCGGCAGAAATAGCAGCTTCCGTCACCTTCTCGATACCGAACCCATCGGGGTTGCTGCGAATGCTTTGGTCCAGATCAGCACGAGTCACTTCCAGCTCGTTCTTTATCTCCTCCAAACGACGTTTCGCCAAGGCCAGCTTCTCAGCATACCGAAAATACAGCCGTGGCTGGTTGACCCACTCTTCGTCCAAACTGTTCTCGTCGATCCGTAGATCGAAGTCGATTTCGTTAGCCATCACTTACCTCCAGAAAGAAGATCGTAGCAAACCAAGATCAGTCCTGCCTGCTTACAGTCGTACCAGTGGTCTCGAAAACGGTCTATCACTTCCACAGCTCTACTGGCGAGCTTGGGATTCTTCAAAGCGACTGTGCTCATGTAACTCAGGACCATCCATCGTATGCTCTCTGCCTGCTCGTTCAGTGCCTCGATACCTTGAAGCAGCTTAGCCATCTCGTTCCACCTTGCATTCGGTTTGATCAGCAGCCGTGCTATCTCGAACGCTTGTCTTCTGCTGTCCGACTTCTGAATTGCGTCTAGCTGTTCTTCCTCCCCCTCCAACCCTATTATCGCGTGCAGCAAAACCAAGCATTTTCTAGCACTGCCGTCGGCCACTTCGACCAATCTTTCAACAACCTCGGCGGTCAGTTTCTTTCCCTCGGCCCCCGTCACATGCTCAACGATGCTTGTCAATTCATCGGGCTTGAGGCCGCGAAGTCTGAACTCGGTGCATCGTGTCTTGATGGTTGGCAGCAACTTCTGCGGGTCGGTTGTTGCCAACATGAAATAAACGTGGGACGGTGTATCCTCTAGCGTCTTAAGCAGGGCGCTCTGAGCATCACCTGTCAGTTTGTGACATTCATCAACTGCCCATACCCTGCACTTCCCGCCCATAGGTGCCAAGGACATCCGTTGCTGAATGTCACGCACCGTATCGATGCCCCGCGACTCGGCTGCATTGATTTCGACGTAGTCGTGATCCCCACACTTGAGCTTCGTCTTCAAGATGCGGATGATCGTTGTCTTACCTACACCCGACGGTCCCGTGAAAAGGACGCAGTGGGGCAACGCCTTTCGCTTCCCTAAGTCGGTCAGCGTTGAGACGACGTCCTTCTGCCCCACCACGTCCGAAAGATTCGCGGGACGGTACTTGCGATAGAGTTCAATTGGCTCAGACATCAATCACCTCAACTTCATCGGGAGGAACCCGCAGCAGCCGCGTCTCCACATTCTTCCGTCCCTTCTGCTCATCGGGAACCACGAACAGACGCATCTCCGAGCAGTTTACCGGGAAAGCCATCACCACGTCGCCACGCCCTTCTTCCGGGTCAGGATGGACTTGAATTCCTGAACCGAGCACGTCGATGATGTGCTCGACCTGACGAAACCAAACTCGATCTCCCGTTCCAATCATCACGTCACCTCCCTTATTATATCGGCTTCAGGAACCCTCACCCAATCATCCATAATCTCAGCCCCCTCTGGCTTGATATAGTAAACCCATCCCTTGCTTGCTTGGTGAAACCTGCCAAGGTTTCGACCATCTTCGTATCCTACGATCCGTCCAATGATCTCTCCGTTCTTTGTTCGTGCCTTGACATTCTTCATTAAAGCAAACTTTGGATCGGGCAGTTTTTCTTCTGTCATATCTTATACTCCTTCTTCTCGAACCAATTCGTATCTGACACTTCGGCCTCGATCACCAACGGCACGATGATCCACGGCCAGTGCTTTCGTATGGCCACAGTCATCACGTACTTGGCCTTCGCCAGGAAGTCGTCCAACTCACCCGGTGTCACGTCGGCTACAATGCTGTCGTGAATCTGCCCGACGATCACCGACTCCATCCTCTTCTTTTCCAACCATCTGACCAACTGAATCAGCGACCACAGCAAACAATGAAACGCCGATCCCTGTACCGGATAGTTGATTACGTCGTTTCGCTTGTAGACTCCGTCAACCCGAAAACCCGTCAGCATGTCGAACCCACCCACTCGCAGATACTGACGAAACCAGTCTAGCTTCCATTGTGCATACACCTTGAACCGATTCCCCCAGAACCTCTCCTCGACCTCCCTGATGTGCCTCTCAAAATCCTCGTAGTTTGCTATACCGTGGCCGTAAAGATGGTCGTGCAAGTAACGACCGTCGGACGTCTTCAAACCAGCCCTTTCTATGACGTTCCAAAGGCTCGGAGCCACCTGAGCATAATAGCTGCCATAGAACTCGGGAAAGACAAACTGGTTCTTCGCATAAAACCGTGCCTCCTTCGTCACCTCCTTCTTTGATAAGCAGTAGCACTCCATCGCCATATCACGGTGCATGTCCTTCGTCGTGTCTTCAATGTAGGCAATCAGCACGGGATCTTTGTTGTAGCAAGCACTGATCCTCACTTCCAGAGATCCATAATCTATCTCAACCAGCAGTCGTCCCTTGCGAGGCACGAAGCAGCTTCGGATCGTCTTACCAATCTCTTTGTCCCGTATCGGAATGTTCTGGAAGTTTGGATGATCTGAAGTCGATCTATACGTGCGTGCCAAATTGAGCGAGAATGACGGGTGGAGATACCCATCCTGAACCTCTCGTCTCACACCCATCAAGTATGTCGATTGCAACTTCTTCTTCTTTTCCAACAGGACAAACTTCCGAACGAACGGCAGGTCGATGTCTGCTAATGCTTCCTCGTCCAGCTTACGACGTCCCTGTCCCTTCTCTGTCTCTTCCAGCTCGACAGACAAGTCCTCCATCAACACCTTGGCTAGCTGAGGACGGCTACCGAGGTTTGCCTTCGTACCGAATCGACGTCGCCACGTTGTCCAAACCTCGTCTGTTTTCAATTCAGCCGTCAGCTCTGCAATCTCTGCCTTCACCTCGTCTATCGTCTTTGCAAGACGACGCATGTCGATTCTCATGCCAGCCTGCTCAACCCTGGCAAGGGCCAAGGTGCCGTCGTGCATCAGCTGGTATGCTTCCTGTACTGTGGCTTTCATATGAACCAGCTCGTCATCCAGGCACCTAAAGCACAAGCGAAGTAATCGCCCAACGAATTTGCCACACTGTCCCCCATGTATTCTTCATCGCCCCGACGTCGAAACCACTCAATCACATGCCTTGTGTTCTCAAGCATCTCCCACACCGCTTCTGCCATCACCGTCCCTAAGATGGACAACGATGGATCATACTGTAACAAAGCAGCCCGCCAAATGCCGTAGAACACGATCCCATGCCCGAAGTGAGTCAACGTCCATCCGTCTATGAACCGCTTCGAGTAGTTGCCCTCCCACCACGACAAACGACGGCAATACCGAAGAACCAAAGCAAGCACTACAGCAACAGCTAGAACGTAGACGACTGTTATGCCACTCATTGTAGCGACTCCCAGCAGGAGTGGAACTTCGCCTCGGCCGCGCACGGATCATCAGGTCTGATCTCCAAATCAGGAAACGGGTCGCATGCCGTGGTCCAATCCACGGGGGCCGAAGCCATCAGCTGCTTGGCTTCCGTTATCAACATCCGCCGGTCTATCTGATCGACCCACGACCAAATCCAAGAATCCCAGGGAATGCTCAACGCAGCGAAAATCGTTATGAGCAACCTCCGCTCAACATCCGCGAACAACCTCACCTCCCCCTCCACTTGAAAGAACACATCATGTTTGTATGGACTCACCACATCACCCAAATAAGCTTCGGCCGAGTCATGCATCAGTGCCATCTTGCCGACATTCTTTCGTCCAAACTCCTCCGGCTTCCCTGCAAACTGAATGTCAACAGGATCCACCATAGACATCGCCCACTCGGCCACCATTACGCTGTGCTGAGCAACCGAGTAGAAAGGATCACAAGCACCAGAGAACCGACACCTGTTGGCAAGATGGTGAGCAATGTCCTCAATACAAACATCCTCCTTCCGCGGCACGAACGGGAAGAACTGCCTGCCCGTGAACGTCTGAATCCAAGGACTGCAAGGATCATTCTCAACCAATTGCGCCTTCCGCTTTAAGCTGCTCATACAACTTCTCCATATACTTTGTCATGTCCTCGTTCGCCAACTGATCGGTCGGGAATGGTCCCCCACCGAGCAGCCCCACCTCGTCCCACCAGTACCACCCAGCATAGAGCACCCGATCTTGAATCGTAGTGCCGGCCGGCGCCCAAAATACATTGTGATAAGCGGGGCTGTCGAACATCATTGCTTCATCTCCTTCCTCTGCTTCTTGGCCACCTCGTAAGTCAGCAAAGAGTCCATCCCGTTGTAAAGCAACAAATCATCCCAGTCTGCCTTGCTGATCTGGTTCTTGTCGTTTCCCCCAACCGCTTCCAGCAAAGACTCAATGGACCGATCGTATGGTTCTTGTCCCAACAAAACGAACGATTGAAACTTCAACCCAGAAACCCCCCGCCTATTATCTAACACATGGGCGGCCTGCACGGTGTCCCATACCCAATTCCTCACACCGTGCCCGAACACCCTGCGAGTCCACCGTTCCTCAAACTTGATATTCGCCCCAATCTTTGGATGATCACTCCTCAGCAACTTTCCCATCGCCTCGACGGCTTCGCCTATCCACGGGAAAGAGAAGGTGCTTCTTCCATCACTTACAGAACAGCATACTATGCCAGACTGAGGATGGTCAGGCTTCAACCGATCTGTCTCATAGTCAAAGGCAAATGCTCCTGTCACCTGCTCTGTGGCATCCCTCGCTTCAGCAGGAACGTAGATGCGTTTCACCCTCTTGGCGTAGTTGGGTGGGCCGTCAGGCCACGGTCGCCCCTCCAACCCAACGGCCGCCTCCAGATGCCGCTGAAACCAAAGCCCCGTGGCATCCTTTCCACCTTGCACCCGCAGCAAGTATGAGGGATGGTAGGTCGGACAAACCCAGCAGTTGTAACGATGTAGCGGGATCTGCCACCCAGCCCACATAGTCAAAGAACTGGTTTTGCCCTTCTTCCAGATCGGTCCCAGAAGAGACTTTACGGAGATCATGCCGAGCAGCAGAATCACCCTTGGCTTGACCTGCTCGATGGTGCCGACCAAGTTCGGACGACACGCTTCTATTCTTTCATCGTTGGGAGTCTCGTTTCCCTTCGGACGACATATCACCGAGTTCGTCTTCCAACAGTCACGGTCCAAGTCAATGCCACACTGACGCAACCTGGACCGCAATTCCTTCCCGGCATTGCCCACGAGTTGAACGCCCTGTCGATCCTCCTCCTTGCCCGGAGCCTCAGCCACGACCAGAATCCCCTTGCGACCGTCGCCTGTCGGGGCCATTTTCGGGCTGAGGCAGTCCTTGTGTAACCCACATGCCCCGCACCGTGGTACGAGGTTTGTCGGCCTCACATCGACCGTTGACGGGGGAAAGAAACCCATCAGTCCGTCGCCTCGCTCGTGCAAGTAGCATAGACAAACGACCCACCCTCAACCCGCAGCAGTCCCTTGGCCACCTCACACTCATCAGACCGTTGTCGAATCTCCCGAAGTAGTCGAGGATCGATGAAGAACTTCAACGGCTCTGACGAGTAGCTGATCTTGCGGGATTCCCTGTACCAACCCGATGCTCCCCTTCCCTCCAGTCGCAACAAGTCCTGAGACAATTGGACGGAGACGAAGTTGTCCATCTCGTTCTGGGCAGAGAAGATTTCAGCCTTCTCGACGGCTTCATCCAACCCGTCGGGCAGCTTGACCTTCTTGCCCCTCTGCTCGATGAAGGCAGACGTGTCGGGATAGTCCATCTTGAACCGGCGGCACGAGATGATCAAACCGTCGGCTCCCTTGAAGTGAATCCAACTCTCGGACTCACTCAACTCAGTCACATCCATCCCGACCACGTACTTCACAGAAGCACCGCGGACGAGGGTAGCTTGACTGATACCCGTCTTGGTCTTGTACCGTAGAATCTGCACGTCGTCACTGGACTCGACCCACTTCGGGTGGACGTGAACGCACGTCAACACAAACTTGCTTTCGTCCTTGCTACAGCAGTGGATGGCCATTCCGAGTGCTTCCAGCAGGTTCTTGCCGACGGGAGTCCATTCAGAAGGACGGTCTATCGTCTCTACCGGCAGCACGATCTCTTGATGGAGTTGCACGACAGCCCGCCGTCCTTTGCCCCGAATCTTCAAGCCACCCTCGCCCACCTCCATGTCCAGTTCTGTTTCCTGTAGCTTGCGAAGCAGTTTCAACAACGGGTCTGCTGGTACGGCCCCCTCGAAATCCACCTTGGTGGCAACTCGACAAGCGATCTCGTCGTTGAACGTAATCACCTTCTGCTTCCGAAACACAAAGCAGTCGGACTGCTCGATGATCGCCTTCGGAGAAAGACCAGGAGTCACAGCCTCCAATTGCTTCAGCAGTTGTTCGCGGTTCACTATCACTTCCCGTCCTCCATTTCTTCCGGTTGTTCCAGAACATAAGACTCAGAGCATAAATCACACAAGACCCCGAATCCTGGCAGGCATCTCACCCCCGTACTTTCTGGCATTCCGAACCACGTATGATTCAGTATATCGACAATGTGATCGTCCTTCTCAGCAAGACAACGCTCAAAGCTCTGGGTTGGACTTTCCAGAACCTCCCGTGCTATGCTTTCCCTCACACCAGCACACATCCTCTCGGCAGCATGTGCTGTGATCTCGAATCCCGAATGGACCGTGCCGTTGTACGGATGGAATCTTTGAATGAGTGTGACAAGATCATCCTTGTTTGCTTCCGCCAGTGCCCAGTATTCATCGGCGTCCTTCGGGTAGTCGATTTCGTCCAGTGATCTCATCTCCCACCCTCCTTCTCTTGCTTGCGAATGGCATCGAACACTTCCTTACGGTGAACCGGCACCTCCTTCGGAGCCTCGACTCCCAACCGTACCTTGTCACCCCCTGATCTCGACGACGACGATGGTGATGTCGTTGTTGATCACCAGACGTTCGTTTATCTTGCGAGACAGTACCAACATGGAAAACTCCTTTCAATCAACGAAACGGAAAGAGGTTTTTCTTTGAACAGCCTCTTCCAATTCTTTCCTACTTCGAACAAGAAGAACCGAGGCCCACTCGTATCCACACTTCCTGACTACAGCAATCTCCCGTTCGTTCAACTTGCCTGTCCTTCCCTTCCGTTGAGGAACGTAGATCCTTCTAACATGGTACAGCTTGGAAGAGAACAACTTCGCCAACAAAGTCTCAATAGCTTTGTCGGTCCTTCCCGTCGCTTTGCCAATCGAGCGAATGGACTTATCTCCAAAGTAGAGACCAAGAACTTCATTGATCTCCTCACTTGTCCATACCCGATACACTCCTGGACGGTTTCCTGCCACTCTTTGTCTTGTCTGGTATACCGAGTCTCTTTTGTACCTTCCCACGGTCATTCTCCTCTCTAGCAACCAGCTCTTCTAGCCTTCTGCTTGTCTGTTTATTCTTTGAGTGTATCTCATGATAAGTAAGCATAACTCCCAAACTTTCATCATCCTCCATCGTCAACTCTGGCCAGTCTTCTCTTGACGTATTTCCCGAGAAGAAGATAATCATAGTCCAATCCTTCCTACCACCTTTCTGGCACCGAACGGTCTAGGCCACGGCAAGCTGCGAACAAGTCCCTTGAAGAAGTGAAGGTTCGCAAGTATTCTACAACTTCGATGATTCATCACCGTCTTTTGTGTATCATTCTTTGAATCAGTCATACTTCCCAATGGAACTCCTATCTCATCTAGCCATTCAATCACAGCCCTCTTTTCCCCCGGTGACAGATTTGTAATATGCTGTCCCTTGACTTGCAGACTAGGAGATTTATCACTAACATCGATTCCCAAATGGTGAAAGAAATCCCACTTCCCACTCTTCTTCCTAGGGACAAAGATTTTTCCAAACCCAGCCGACTTTACCCACGTTGCACTATCTACACTCCACCACGGATAACGACGCATCAATGATGGAGAACCGATAGCAAACCCATGAGTGCGTACTAAAGGCATTCTGTCTGCACCAGAACAAACAAGACGAAAAACTGTATCGGCCCACCCAACATAATCACGCCGTTGTGCTTCCTGTCCCAATCCACCTATCCCAAGAAATTCATATCCTGCATCCAAGTGACGCTTCACCCACCTTACCTCAGTTCCGAAATGAATCACAGGAACCGGCGACAGCCCATGCTCTCTTTCAAGATACTTCAAGACCTTCCATGAAAGCTTCGGATTGAAAATTACATCGACATTAGCATACAAGCGAATATCTGGATGTAACTTTAGAAAAGCAGCGTAAGAATCGACGTATTCCCAGAAACCATTAGTTTCGTAGAACTCATACGGGTTGACACGATGTCGCATTCTTACGGGAACTTTCTTCATCACCTCGCGGGTATAAAGGCCGTGTGCACCAGAATCAAGGAACAGAGGACACCTATCCATTGTCTCTCCTTTCAATCGCAAGAAAAACGTCCCTACTCTTTTTCTTTCATCCATCACAGCATAGCTAAACAAAAGACCCACACACCCATCAACAACAAGCTCGACTGCAGCTTGGTCAGCGAAAGAAAAATCGCCAACAACACTGAACCCTATCATATCAACTCCATGACCTCGAGATAACTCTTCCATGACTCATCGTGTCGTGTTGCAATTCCTAACAACCCCAGATCAAACTCCTTGTGCAACAAACGACGTAACTGAGAAACAGCACTTTTCAAATCCTCGTTCTCGTAGATATGGTCTTCTACAAAACCATCCAATTCAAACGGAAAGTCCTTCCAACGTGGATAGAGTGGATTACAACGAAACGTCACGGCCTCCAACAGAGTCCACGAGACCCAATCCTGCTTCGCACAGTTGAACTGAACCTTCGCCCTCGAAAGCAGATCGTAATACACCATCTTGTCTGATGTATCCACTACTTCCAGATTGCCACAGCAATTCACAATCGCATTCAGTCGATCAAGCACCGTCTGATCGTTGGTTATGTGCTTTCTCGGTTTCACCAACTTGAACTGAACATCAGGACAAGCTTCAACCACATCCATGAAGAGGTGTGGATTTTTCTCAGCGTCAAACCGCGACGAGAAAAGGACAAACGGCTCCTTCTCCTTCTCTCTAAACCCCATAGCGCAAAGCTGTTCCCGCAAGCGACGACTGTTGTATGGCAATCCCACCTTGTAAAGAGATGATGGATTATAACCAGCATCAACGGCCAAGTTACGAAGAAGGTGGGAGCAAGTAAACACATAATCGTATCCATGACTCATTCCAACTTCCATCGGACGCATCCAACCACGCATCGAGTGTGTGAAATCGGCATCGTCAATGGACTGAGCATGAATAAAGCATCCCACCTTGAAACGAATCCCCGTCAATGCCCTTACATAGAAAAGTGACTCAATTCCAGGGTGCCAGAAATCTTCAGTGTATATCACATCGCCATCCTCGACACAACCATTCCGAATAAACTCGACCATCTTAGCAACCTGACTCATTGCATACGAACACCTGCCAAATGCATCGAGCACACTTCCCACATTGATTGTCTTGCTGCTCTCTTCTCCCTCCACACGAACAAACTCTACTCCATAATGCTTCAACCAATCTTCAGTCCAGCCTCCCCGACAAGACATGAAGTAGGTGTAACGCTCGACGTAGCTTTCTAATGGGAGATAGAACAGCATAGACTAGTCCTCCACAACAAAGTCGCCATCAAATAACGGGTCGTGAATCGAAGTAACAAACGTCCCCTCTTTGCCACTCCATATTATAAGACTTCCCTCAATCCGTTTCGTGTAATGACACAAATTCAGCTTGCCTGCATCCTTCACAGACACAGCAGTGAGTCCCTCCCATTTCTGAAAGATGTCGCCAAACCTATCGAGATGATCCCCCTCAACCGTAGTTGGCAACTTCAGTGAATCCCTAAGATAGAGTAAGGTGTGATAAGACAAGGCATGATCCCACCCTGCACCGTAGTAAACATGCTCTACCTCATAGAGCTCAAGCTTTCCACCGCCAACAACTGCACCCAATCTTGAAGGAGTTACGCAACCTGGGACAAATAGAGTACACTTACCACGATGAGGTCCCTCCGCTTCAATCCCCACGAAAACCTTGTCACGAGCAATCATTGAACACGGTCGAGAAACCGTAGCTCCATTCTCTCCATCTTCGGACACCGCCACCACAACCGCATTGAACTCCTCCAAAAGAGTCTGTGCAATCATCTCACACGACCGTTCCATACACTTATTCTCGAAATGGAGACCGATATAGTTATCAACCCGATGTTTGAGTTGTATAAACTCAACTTCGCGATCACTTCCCGAGACAAGGACTTCGAGTCTCACATGAAAAACATGACGATGAAAGTCTCGCAGAAAACTCACATCGTCAGGTGCATGTAGCCATCGATGAAACGCTTCAAATTGCGTGGTAATCCAAACCACCTTTCTCATCTCAATGCTCCTTGAATCAAACTGAAAAGCTCTCCACGAGCTTCAGGCGACTTCAAAAAAGATCCAGTAAGACTTGATGTTACCATTTCCGAGTGTTGTTTTCCAACACCACGGCATGACATGCAAAGATGCTTTGCCATCACAACACAAGCAGATCCCTTCGGCTTCAAGTGCTTGTCCAATGCCTTCGTCACCTGTTGACACAGACGCTCCTGAATCTGTAACCGACGAGCATAGATTTCAAGCAGCCTCACCAACTTGGATACCCCAATCACTCGCTTGTCCGGGACGTACGCAATATGAGCCGTACCAATGAACGGCAACATATGATGCTCGCAGAACGAGACGAACTCCACTCCTCGCACAATCACCATCTCGTCACAGGCACCGTCCTCAAACACCGTAATCACATCCGCCGGCTCCTTGCCATAACCAGAGAACAATTCGCTATATGATCGAACTACCCGCTGCGGTGTCTTGAGCAATCCCTCACGATTTGGGTCATCTCCAATGAACTCAATGATCCGACGGATGCTTTCCTCTGGTCCCTGCTCGTTGCTCATTCGTTCCCAAGGAAACTCCACCCAACCATCCAATTGCTCGGTCAGCTTATCCACCAATGCGAAGAATGGCTTGTCCAAGAATTGTTCCTTGGTTTTGCCCGTGTCGATGATGTCATCGATGCAGCAATCGGCCCTTTCGAAATGCTCTACTACCTCCACACATTCACCAAGCAACAAAGCCGCGTAAATCCCACCCCGCGGTACTGGATAGACCTTTGGCCGAGGCGTTGGTAAGTGACTTGCCCTCATCTGCGAGAGAACGACAGAAGCCCTCGCACGAACATCATTCCATGATAGTTTCAACATCATCTTACACCTATGATCTTGTGCAACTGAATTGACAACCGATACTGTGGATTCCTTTTCACGTACTCCAAACACCACTTGATTGCTTCATCATCTGGCTGTAGTCCCTTGAATGCCGGACTGATCAATTGCCAAGTGCTCCCAAGATTGGGAACGTTCCAAGGCTCCTGTCCAGCAGCTAAGACATACTTCACTTCATCAGCGAATCGTACAACAATCTCCGTCCCCCGCTTCGGGCTAACACAAATCCAATTCAACCCCTCTGGAAGCGGTCTCGTGCCGTTCGTCTCAATTGCTACCTCAAATCCACGGCTTTGGAAGTAGCTCAAGAAATGCCTGTCAAGCTGTAGTGAGGGCTCCCCTCCCGTCAACACCATCAGCAAGCCATTTGGCCACGCAGGATCGGAACCCGGCTGACCACCAAACTCCCGCCATGCTGCGTCCTCAATCGACTCCAAAGTCATTAGACTCCCACGTTCGAAGTTCGTGTCACAATCGAACCCCTGCTCGGCGAGAACACACTTGAGATTGCACCCAGAGAAGCGAACGAAGATTGCCGGCCGTCCAGCGTTCATTCCCTCTCCTTGAATGGAGTAGAAGATTTCGTTGATGCTGTATTTCATTTCGTAGCCTCCGCTGCGCGGTCCGGTGTCTCCCAAACCCGCACTGCCACCAATGAGTAGCTGGGATGTGGAATTGCCTCCCTTAGCAACTGATCCCCAATTGCCAAGAGATGCTTGGCCATATTCTCGGCCGTTGGATTCTCACTGAATCCAAATCGACGGGAGCCCCCGTCGATCTTACCAAGAGCAGCCAACATCTGTAAATCACCAGCAGCATTGTATAAGACAGCATGATCCCACCACCTATCGATCCAGCCACCAAGTATCTTCTTCAACACTCCAAAGTCGACCAACATACCAAGACTGTCTAGCTTCTCTCCCTCAAGAACAAACTCCACGACATACCGATGCCCGTGGAGGTTCTTGCAAAGACCGTTGTATCCGAACAAGCGGTGGGCAGCATCGAATGAGTGCTTGTAGATTATTCGCATCTCTTCTCCTCCGATCGAAACAGACACGACCTCTTGTGCGAAACAGCTTCGCACAAGAGGATCGTGTGTCAGCTAATCAAACAAGGGAAACACCATCGTCCGTAATCGTGACGACTCCCTTCTCGGCCAAGAACTTCGTATGTCCTTTGACACGAGCAATTGTAAGATCGGTTTCCTTGGCAATCGCCTCAAATGACTTTGCCTTCTTCGACAAAGCTGCATTGATGGTCGCGGCCTGACTGCCCAAACGGGAACCGAACTTGTCGACCTCTCCGTTCTTCACCTTCGCCTTCTTCTCCTTCTTCGGCTTGGCCGGAACGGTGTCATCCTCCTCGTCCTCCTCCTTGGCCGGAGCCTTCTTGGCCTTCGCCTTCGCCTTCTTGGGCTTCTCCTCTTCCTCCTCGTCCTCGTCCTCGTCCTTGGCCGGAGCCTTCTTGGTCTTGGCAGACTTCTTCTTCGGTGCCGGCTCGTCCTCCTCCTCTTCCTCCTCCTCCTCGTCGGCGTCCTCGGTCTCGGTCTCGGTATCCTCGACGGTTTCCTCCTCCTCGTCCGGCTCCTCGACGGTGGTCAGAGTGACATCCACATCACCCTTGGCTTTCACCATCCTCTTGACCAACTTGTTGAGCCGTTCACGCTCGTCGTCATCCTCAACAACGTCCTCACCGATCAGCTCCTCGTTCTCCTCGGCGAGTTCGACCACCTCCTTGAGCTTGCGAAGCATCCGTTTCTTGTCCCACTTGGCCGAAGTAGCCCAGCCCAGTGCCGTGCACACAGCAACGGCGTCGTCCTTCGAAATCTTCACAGCCATTTTGTCCTCCCTCAGGAAAAGACGGACCAACGAAAATCACCGTAGGGTCACACGACCCCAACTCGTGCGTCACTCTATTATCATCGAACCCCCGAAAATTGCCCCAACTATTTCTCAATTTTTTTGGGTTCACAAACTTTGATCACCGGATTAGATACAGCTAAGCATCCAGCCACGGCGAATGCTGATCTCTCGTTGTACCGGCCGCTTCGACGGACGACCCAGTTCAGGCGAGTCACTCCTCTCTCACGGTCCTCGGCAGAGACATTCAGTCCAATCATTCCGTTGACATGAGCTATCTTGGTCTTCCGTCCGCTGAAGTGATGCTTACCCAACAAAGAGGTCTTGTAGGCAGCAGCATTGCTTTGGGACGCAGTCACCACAAGGGCATGCAGCTCCTGAGACATCCGTCGAAGCTGCTTCCACGTTTCGTCTATCTGATCCAACGACTCCCGAACACCCCTCGGCGGTGCCAAGATGTCGGCATAGTCAATCACCACCACGTCCGGCACCCAGCACTCGCGTTCCCAGTCCTTGATGATCGAGAACACTCCCCCGACGCTTATGCTGCTGTTCGGATGGCAGCTCAACCGAAAGACGTCCCGTTGACGACACACCTTGCGGAACGTCCTGAACGCCTCGGCATCTTGCAGCCCCTCTTTGAACACCCGAGTCTCATACTCGACCTCGCTCCCGTCCCAACTGACACTTGTCGGGAACTTGTACCTGCCAGGCTTCCTTGGGATCATCGTAGCACGCTCACCCAACCGTAGCAACACCTCGTGCTGCCCAAGATCCCCCACCTCAAAGAACGCCACCCTGCAACGGTTCTTTATTGCACGGTAAGCAAGGTCCAGCATGAAAAAACTCTTGAAGGACTTATCTGGTCCCATGAATGAAATCAAGCTGTCCCGAACTAATGCTTGTCCAACCAGCTTGTCCAGGCGTCCTGGGTAGCGAACTAACGGGCGCTGCCGTTCCTCATCAAAGGCACTGACCCATGCCTCGAAATCGTCGGCTGGCTTGATCAACGCCCCAACACCCAACTCAACCCGTCCCAGTGACGTCAGCTTCGACCTGGCAGATTCAACATCGTTCCTTTCCAGCTCATCCTCGGCCTCGTCTATCGCTTGCTTCAGCCGGACGCGATTGAAGTACCTTCCGGCAACGTCCAAGATGTAATCACTGGTAGCTGCTTCTTGCTGGGAGTGTTCGTTCGACAGATGTTCTAAGAACGACTCGACACCCCTCAATGTCTCTTCCGGAGGATTAGCACGCTTCGACCAATCATCGAACAGCCCTCGAAGCTGGCCGTTCGGAGGCTGCCCGTACTTCGTGAAATGCTTGACTGCCCAATCACCGACCAGATTCGCCCACGGAGCATCAAACAATCCCCCGTCCCGCCATTGGGATGCTATCCGGGAACAGACTGTCCTGTCAGTCACCATCCCTGACAGGACTCGACGCAGGTCTGTACCTTCGTAGCGTTTCGACTTCACTGCAATTCCTCCTCGGCGTAGAAGTCGTCCATGCTGATCATGGCTTGGCCTTCTCCGTCTCCATTAGCACTACGGCTCATTGCTTCAACGTACCGACGCCAGTTGTCTGCTAGATCATCTGCACGGTGCATCTTGGGTGTAAACTCATCTCCGTAGTGATCCTTCAACCATGCAACGACTCGATCAACTTCTTTCCGAGGAACCTTTCGAACCTTACAAACCTTTGACACTACCTCTGCCATTTTCTGAGACGTGACCGGTCGTCGTTTACCTGACGGAAATATTAGATCACTTTCATACTTCCTCAGGACCGAGACGAGCTTCTTGCCTATACGGGATGTCCATTCGTCAAGATTGAAACCTACCGCGGTTGCGGCCGCAGGCCGCCCAAGGGTTCGTTTACGAACCCTTGGTATATCCCCTTGGTTAATACCCTTGGTTAATAGGTCATTGTTTTCACTGACCCTGCCTCGTTGTTTTCGCGGGGGCAGGGTCATTGTTTTCACGGAGTCTGCCTCATTGTTTTGGTCGGAGATTTCCTTTGGTGGTACATCCCATCTCGTAATAATCCACCGATGTCTTCCATCAAACTTGGTTTGTTTGACCAGTCCTAATTCCTTGAGATGATTTACCAGATACCCAATTCGACTCGCACTGACACCGATCAGTTTCCCAAGATATTCATTCGATGCGTAGCATCCTTTGCCTTTGTCCGTGAAGCCATGAATAGCTCCAAGCAGCAGAAGCTCGGACTTGCTTATGGTTTTGTCCTGTAGCAGTTCTACCACGTAAGCAGGAATCCACCAACCCGTAAACTTCTTCTCATGTGTTTCTTTCACAACATCAGCCTCCCAGATACCGATAGAACTTCTTGATACTTGCTCCGTCTTGGCCGACGATCATTTCTCCCAACAGGCCGTTGTCCACGGCGTCTTTAATGCCCGTCCTGACCCCTTCGCTGCTCAGTCCCGTTCCCCTGTCGACACGTGTCCCGTCCTTCAGTTTCAGTCCGAACATGAATTCATACGTGGTGATGAGCTTCCACTGCTTCGGTTCGTTGCATCCCCACGTATGTTTTAGAACATATTCGACCACCTTCATCGTAGTGATCTTGGAGATTTTAGAGCAAACGTCGATCCAGTCGGCCGGCATCCGAAACCAGTTCTGCTTCGGCCCAACGAACCCTTGGAACTTCTCATCGCTCACGACATGGTCCCCCATAGAATAGAAAAGAAAAGAGGCAGCCCAGGATTGGTGCCCGGGGCTGCCTCAAGCGGTTATGGCCAAGAGCGAGGGCCAAGGACCGAACTGTTTTGTTGATCGCTCTTTTCATAACCGCTTTTCCTTAGACGTCGGGCACCACTCGACGTCGGTATTGACTCCATCCAACCCACCCAAACCGGGCCCTATTATACCCGATACCCCTTTTAGCTCCAAACGGATTCTAAGAATTCATTTCTTAGCTGTTCAACCTCCTCTTGGTCGGCATCCGCAATGTCCTCTCCGGTTTCGATTCTGATGACTACCGTTTCTCCTGGCATCACCTGCAACGCTTTTGCCAAACGATGTGCTCGACGTTGAGCGTCTCGCTCGTTGTCGAAGCAAATTACCCGTAGAGGAAACTGCCCGATCTGTCTTGCTTGCTCTTGCGTGAATCCCAAGCCCAGCGTGGCAACGGCTCCTGGTCCTATTCGCCATGCATCTATCGGTCCCTCGGTGACGATCACGCTGTTCCTGGCGTAGTCGGCACCGTAGAGTAGTTGCTTGTGATTGATCTTCTCTTGCTCCATCCCAGCCGTCAAGTACCTAACACCACTATCAACAAGAGCACGGGTGGTCCAACTGACGAGCTCCCCGCAGTAATGAATCGGAATCCAGATACGCCACGACAGCCGTCCACCCAAACTACCGATGCCCTGGATGCCCCACAGCCGTTCTACGTCGGAGGGTCTCAGCCCCTTCCGCCCCATGAGGTAGCGTTTGTGGGGCCGTTGTAGCGGCCCAAGGCCAGGGGGTAGTTTTACCCGCCCCCTGGCCTTGGGGCCCGCCACAGACGAAGGACGGGCACGTGGGAGGGTGTTTAGCCAACCCAGGACCTCGGGGAGGGGGTTGCCCGTAATCTCAACCAGCACGTCCCCGAGCCTCAGGTACCCGCACTTCCAGCAGACGGCGAACAGCCCGTCTACGTTGATGCCAAGATGGAACTTGCCTGATCGTGGCCCGCATTGAGGGCAGTCGATACCGACCCACCCTTGCCGGACGTGTCGATGTCCGGCAAGGTGGTAGGGTACGTGACACTGGTCAAGCAAGTCGGTCAGGGTCATCCCATGCGAGCCCTGTCAATGACGTCACCGACGGCTTCGACCAACTGCTGATGCGAAGGCTTGTGATGCCCGTGGAGGTCGTCGCTGCCCTTCTTGTGCCTGGGCTTGCTCTTCTGACCGCTCTGGATGTCCCGATACCTCTTCCAGTCCTTCGTGACCGGATACGGGACACCGAGTCGCGAGCACTCGTCGCAAGCGACGATGAACAGGCGGGCCATCTCCTTCACGACCAACTCGTTCGTCTTGAGAGCCTCGAACTCGTCTCGGAAAGCATCGCCCCAATGCTCACGGTCCTCTTCGCTCGTCTGGTTGATTCGGACGAACATCTCGGACCGCTCGAAGTTGACGAACTCCCTCCATGCCGAGTAGAGCTGACCAGCGCGACGGTGTGCCGACTGGATGGCAACACGTTGGCTCTGCTCCACCTCAGCGATCTTCAGGTCGGCGGACAGTTCGACTTCGCCAGCGGCAGCGACGTTGTCGAGTGCTTGGCACGGGATGCCACATTGCCTCGCAACACGAGCCTTGCGGATCTGGCGGGTGCTCATGCCCAGTTCCTTCGCGAGGTCGCGGGAAGGGATGGGACGGTCGAGCAATTCAACAGCTTTCATCATCGGCTCCTTTCAGAAAAGGTTCACAACAATCACGACGGTCAACAAGCAGACGGAAGCGATTAGATACCACTTCCACTTGCTCGGTTTCTTCTCCAAGTGCCTCCACGACGGGTGGATCGGTTTCACGATTTCTTCTCCCCGCTCAGGATGGTGTTGAGACGTTCCCGTTCCCTCTGAGCTCCCTTGCCCTTGCCCAGCCGGAGGTCGAGCTGCTGGAGCTGTTGCTGGGCAGAACGTTTGCTCCTGGCAGTCCTCCGTCGAGCAGCGCCCTCCAGGCGTTCGTTTCTCTGTTCGATGTAGTGCTGTCGCTTCACTTCTTCATCTCCTTCTTTCCTGTCAGGGCGTGAAAGATGTCGTGGGCGATGGATTCGACTTCTTCAGACCCTTCCTCGAATTCTTGCCGGAGCATTTGGCACACCTCCTCGGATTCGCAAGGATTGGGAGGCTGTTGAATGCCTCCCAAAATTGTGATAGCCTTCCCCAATTCCAAATAGAGGTGGCCGATGTGAGCCAATGAAAGCTCTCCAGCTCCCATAAACAATTCCATTCCCTTGAACTCTGTCATTTCTTCATCTCCTTTTCTAGAAAGTTCTCAATCGCACTCTCGATCACTGTCCACGGCATCATATGCCGCCGCACAATATCGGCGCTGGCTGCCAGTGATTGCGTTCTGGCGTCGGCGGCGTAGGCGGCGGCGTGGGCGGCGTGGGCGGCGCAGGCGGCGGCGTGGGCGGCGCAGGCGGCGGCGCGGGCGGCGGCGTCGGTGGCGGCGTCGGTGGCGTAGGC
>Ga0265297_10000760_pt1 | contig 89180 bp, 87 predicted proteins | sample Munlanlwell13791_FD_192502 | JGI IMG/M metagenome (GOLD analysis project Ga0265297, IMG submission 192502) | Leachate microbial communities from a municipal landfill in Southern Ontario, Canada - Leachate well 137-91 | ecosystem: Engineered > Solid waste > Landfill > Unclassified | place... | reverse complement strand
ATGTCGAAGAGAGCTTCGCCCTTTCGCGATAGCGAAAGGACGAAGCCGCAAGCCCGAGCGCCGAGCGATATCGGAACGCTCGGCACCGTGGGGAAGAGCCGTGCTCCTTACCCCACGGCGCGCAGGAGGCGCCGTTCAGGAGGGGTTTATCAGCACCCTGCTAGCGTCGCCAGGAGAGCCGAACCGACGAGACCCAGGCGTCGCCCAGATCCGCCCTCGCCACGTGCGAGTGATTGGCGTCGCGGCTTTCGAAGAAGCGCCTCTCGAATTCGCGGCCTCCGGACAGGTCCCAGGAGAACCCCGACCGGAAGGAGACGCGCAGGCCGAGACGCGCCTTCTGAGACTCGAAGGTGAGGCGGTCGTATCTGTGCTCGCGCCCGGACCGCAGCCATTGGTCCGGATCGCGCTCGTAGCGGGCATAGGTCCAGACCCCGGAGACCAGGCGCCGGGCCGCGTCCACGGAGACCCGGTTCGGCCCGAACATGAAGGCCCTCACCCGCCAATCCTCGTTCGGGCGATAGGACGCCGCGAGGAAGGGGAAACCGACCGTTGCCTGCAGGCCGCGCACGCGGTCCCGGAACACATACCCCGCGCCGGGGAACGGCACGTTGTTCAGGAAAGAGCGGTTGTTGGAGTAGGAGAGCAGCAATCGCCAGGAATCCCGCCCCCAGGCCGGGAGCTCGCCGAACACCGTGGCCCTGAACTCGGTCTCCCGCATCGTATGGAACGGCTCGTCGCTCGCCGACCCGACTCCCATGTTCGCGCCCCAGCGCTTGCGCTCGCCGAGCCGCCTCGCGAAGGCGCCGCTGGCCTGCAGGTTCCAAAGCTTGGCCGGGACCCTCAAGCCCGTCTCAGCCACCAGGGGCGAGGCGGAGAGCTCGGTCTGTCCGGCGCGGCCGGCCACGGACCACGTGTCCGAGCTACGATGCGAAAGGACATGGGTGCCGCGGGCCTCGTGCCGGAGGATGCGCGGGCTGTCGTGCTCCGCCGGAGACAGGGTGAAGCCGTACGCGGCCCCGCCTTCCGACTCGGAGAGAAAGCCCCCCATCCCGAACCAGGCCCCCTGGCCGAAGGCGGGGGCGGGGATGGCCAGCAGCAGGATCCAGACGGCTCTCTTCATCGAGGATGACTCATCAAACGACAATCCGGACGGTGAGTCAAGGTCTACTGGAAGAGCCGGAGAAATCGTAGAATGGCATCCGCATGAACCCCTCTTCCTGCGCGGTGACGGCCACCGGGCGGAGCAACGCGAACAACGAGGACAGCCATTACCGGGACGACGGGCTCAGGCTCTATGTGGTCGCGGACGGACTCGGCGGCTATGCGGGCGGCGCCACCGCGAGTCGGGTGGTCACCAAGATGCTCCCCGAGTACCTGCGCGTGCGCCTGCACATCCTGTCCGACGGCATCGAGGGCGCCGTCCGCGCGACCGGCACCCCCGCGGCCACGGTCGAAGGACTCGCAGCCGTCCTGAAAGGCACCCTGCCCGCGGGAGCCCTGGGGATCAAGGAGTGCCTCTTGGCGGGGGCGCGGCAGACCCACCAGGAGGTCCAACGCTGGTCCGCCTCCGACCCCAGATTCAAGGGCATGCGCTCGACCCTGAACCTCCTCTATCTGGCCGAGGACGACTACTGGTTCCTGAACGTGGGGGACTGCCGGGGCTACCTGATCCGCGACAAGCGGATCGAGCAGGTCACGGAGGACCACACCCCGGCCTTCCGCCTATACAAGGAAGGCGTCATCGCCAAGGAAGACATCCCCCTCCAGCCCGAAGGGGGGCTCCTGACCCAGGCCGTCGGCTCCTCGCGCCCGCTCGTCCCGGACGTGTTCCACGGCAAATCCAAGCCCGGGGACATGTTCCTCATCTGCTCCGACGGCCTGACCAAGGAGCTCTCGGAGAAGGAAATCCTCGAGGTATTCACTTCCTCGACGGTGCCCGGGGCAGCGGCGCAGAAGCTCATGGCTCTCGCGGTGCAGCGGGGCGCGAGCGACGACGTCACCGTCGTGGTGGTCTGGAGATAGCGGACTACCCGATCGACTTCAGGATGGACGTCAGGAAAGCCGCCTGGTCCCACGCGTCGGAAGCCGCGGAACACCCGAGCCGTACCACGACCATCTTCTTGGACGGGATGACGCTGATCGTCTGCCCCTCGTGGCCCAAGGCGTAGAACGCATCCGTCGGAAGGCGGGAAGCGGCCTCGGTCTGGCCCCCGAGTTCCCTGTGCAGCCTCAGCCACCAATGCGCGCCGTAGCGGCCCGAGGATTCGGGGGTCGGACGCGTGCTGTATTCCACCCAGCCCTGCGGGAGGATGCGCTCCCCCTCCCAGACCCCGTCCTGGGCGTAGAGCAGGCCGAACCGGGCCCAGTCCCTGGCCGTGGCCACCATGAAGGAGGAGCCCACGAACTCCCCCTCCGCGTCCGCCTCCATGACCGCGCTGCGCATCCCGATGCGGTCGAACAGGGCTTGGCGCGGGAAGCGCAGGTACTCCTCCGGGCTCATGCCCTGACGCATGACGCGGGAGATCACGTTGGACGTCCCGCTCGAATAAGCCCAGGCCGTGCCGGGCTTCGAACTCAGCGGCTTGGCTGCGGCATAGGCCCCGGCTCCCGGGGAAGTGAAGAGCATGGCGGCCACGTCTCCCAAGGGGCTGGAGTACTTCTCCTCGAACGCCAATCCGGAACGCATGCGCAGGAGATCGTCCAGGGAGATGTCGCGGCGAGGGTCTCCGGCGCCGCTCCACTCGGGCAGGAGGAGCTTCTGCGACAAAGACAGCCGGCCCCTCGCCACCAAGACTCCGACCAAGGCGCTCAGGACGCTCTTGGTCATGGACCAGCCGGCCAAGGGCGTTTCCTCGGAGAATCCCGGAGCGTAGCGTTCGGCCACGATGCGGCCGTCGTGGACCACGACCACGGCGCGGGTGCGCCGGAGCTTACGCGGGTCCGGCTCGGCGAACGCCGCCGACACATCCAGGCGCCCCTCGGCCTCGGCCCACGGCTTGCCCGCCGTTGCGCGCTCCGCGGGCCGGGATACGACCGTCCTCGGCCGGAGCCCGAACCAGGAAGCCGTGACGCTGCGGGCCTCCCAGTCCACCCGGACGGGCATGAACCTCAGGACAGGGTTCCCCCCTGCGGCCGCGTCCTCGGCCAGGACTTGGCCGAGGTCGCGGCCGCAGGCGAAGACCGCGGTGCACACGACCTTGGCCCTGTAGCCCCCGGCCACGGGCAGGATGCGCCAGAGGTAGCTCAAGCCGTAGCCGATGAGCCCGGCCAGGAGCAGGAGAAGCCAAAGCATGGACTCAGGCTCTAGGGTCGGCTAGGCGTCCCATGAACAAGATGGCCCCGGTCTTGGCGTCGCGGATGAGGTAGAGGAAAGGACGGTCCGCGCGGAACTGGGGAGGCGGGGCCGACGCCGCCTTCTGGACCATGGAAACCGCCGTGGCTGCCGCGGCCTCGGTGCCCTGCTCGTTCACGTCCACGAAAGCCTTGTGCAGGACCGCGCCGATATAGAGGTCCTTCTTGCCGTCCATGCCGGAGAAATCGGCGCTCTTCACGCTGAAGGCGTCCCTCATGCCCATGGCCTTGAGCACGGAGTCCAGGCGGAAGCCCGAGGAGGCCTTGAACCTGGGGAGCTGGACCCGGACCTTCTTCCTCCGCATGCCCTTGATCCAGCCGGCGAGCGTCCCTTCGTCCAGTTCGGACTCCAGGGCCTTCAGCTCCCCTTCCGGAGGCAGGAGGATGAGCATGGAGAGTCTTTCTCCGGCGTAGGGCAGCTCGAGCGCCTGGAGCCCCGGCACCTCCAGATACCGGAACTCGCGCGTCTGCCGCATCATGGGGACGCGGGCCGTCCTGCCGCCGCCCAGCTGGAAGTCCTCCTCCGCGGTCGAATCCTCCTTGAACTGCGCGGCCCAGTCGCCCTTGAAATAGATCGCGTTCGTGAGCACCAGCCGCGTCATCGCGTCCAGGACGCCGGGGCCGATGAGGTCCCTGATGCGCTCCGCGGTCTTGCCCTCGACCCAGGTATTGATGGTCTTGCGCGCTCCTTCGCTGTCGCGCTTGAAATCCATCTCATGGAGCCCCGCGTCGTAGTAGCGCTCCGTCAGCTCCAGGAAGGACTTCTTGAACCCGAAGCCCTTCTGGCCCCAGAGGGCGTTGGCCACTCTGAACTCGATATTGCCCAGTTTGGCCGCCTCATCCAGCGAGACGGCCAGGTCGCGGCAAGCCGCGTGCGCATCCCCGCCAAGGCGGAGAGCGGATGCCATCTGGGAAGCTGTCCTCCCGCCGGCTCCGGCGTACGTCATGGTCAGGGCCGCGGAGATGCTGTGCGGGGAGAAGAAGATATTCCCCTTCTCGGACGCAGCCAGCCGATGATAAAGACTCAGCGCGAACCCATGGTCACTGGCATAGGAGGGGCAAGACATGAGGAGCAGCAGGGCGATTTTCAGCATACGGTCCATATTATAATATCCACCACCATGGCGGAACACGAACTCATCGTTGTGGAGGACCCCGCCGCCTTGTCGCTGGCCGCCGCGGGCCTTTTCGCGGACCAGGCGCGGGCCGCGGCCTCGGCGAGGGACGCGTTCCATGTCGCCTTATCCGGCGGCAATACCCCGCGAGGCATCTACTCTTTGCTGGCGACGCGGCGCTACGCGGACCTCCCCTGGGCCCGGACGCACGTGTACTGGGGGGACGAGCGCTGCGTGCCGCGCGAGCATCCGGACAGCAACTACAGGATGGCCCGCGAACTGCTGCTTTCGAAGGTCCCCGTCCCCGAGGCCCAGGTGCATCCCATGCCCGTCTCGGCGGACGGCTCGGCCGATTACGAACGGACGCTGCGGGCCGCGCTCACGCGCCTGGACCTGGTCCTGCTGGGCCTGGGCACGGACGGCCACACCGCCTCCCTCTTCCCCGGAAACCCCGCGGTCTCAGAGACCCGGCACTGGGTGGCGGCCGCGCGCGCTCCGAGCCGGCCCGAAGGCCGGCTGACCCTGACCCTCCCGGCGCTCAACGACGCCCGCATGCTGCTCGTCGTGGTGGCCGGGGAGGAGAAGGCCGAGGCCTTTCGCAGGACCCTGGATGGGGGGACCCCCGCGAGCCTCCTCAAGCCGACGGATGGAAGGCTGGTCTTCCTGGCGGATGAATCAGTGGTAGACCAGGCTCGCGAAGGAGACGACACCCCCTGACGGGTCCGGCGCCTGTCCGTAGGACAGCAGCCGGCCTTCGCCGCCGCCCAGCGCCTTCATCCAGCGCAGGGCCGTGTACATGGCCGAAAGGCCGCAGACCTTGCGCCAGTCCCCGCCTTTCACCACCGAGAGATAGAACGCGTCCGCGTCGAGTTCCTGGGCGTGCTTGAGCGAGACGCGGTCCTCGGATTCCAGGCGCTGGAACAGCGCCTGGTCGAGCGCGATGTCGTCCCCGAAGCACGGGCCCACGTGGGCCATGTCCACTCCGGCGAGGACCATGACCCTCTGCCCCGCCTTCACCCTGTCCCGCAGGGACTCGCCGAAGCGCAGGATCGCCCCCTCGATGTTCTCCACGCTGGAGGGAGCCCGGTCCGGGCAGAAGCGCTCGAAGGAGGAACACAGGATGGGGAGCCAGGGCGGGGTCTTGTCCTTCCAGAGGAACCTGAGCCAGACCGCCTGGAACTCCAGCGAGTGTTCCTTGCGGTGCACCCATTCGTCGTCGAGCGCGTCGTACCAGAGGGAGTCCTTGAACGCGTCGAAGAGCTCGGGGCTGACTTTCATGGGCCCGTGGGGGGTCTCGTAGTCCTTGCGGGTCGCGGCCCAAGGCGAGTCGGGCGACGCGTGCGCCACTCCCAGCGCGATGATGAGGTCCGGCGGAGGAGCCTCGGACAGGGCCTGGTAGCCCCAGGCGTAGGTCGGACCTCCGCGCTCAAAATCGATGTGCGGGCTCATCAGCCCCAGGGAAGCCTCGGCGCGGGTGGGCGCCCCCATCGTCTTGCCCGGGCCTTTGGGGTCCACGCAGAAGCCGCCGAGGAACTTGGCGAGCTCGATCGTGTCCTTGGGATAGCCTCCGCCCGCGTGCAACGCCTTGCGCACCGGGCTCGCCAGGAAGCCATCGAGGATGCGCTTGCGCTCCGCGGCGACCTCCTCGGTCTCGAGCAGACCGGCCTGCCGGAGCGTCTCGGCGAGCTTCACAAGCTCCTCCTCTTCGAGCTGGCCGCCCTTCTCCGCGAAGATGCCTCGGAGTTCACGGGCCCCGAGCTCTCCGTCGAAGAGCGCCGCCAGAAGCATGGCGCCGGGGGAGAGGAGGAGGGTGTTCTTGCAAATGCCCTCCGGATCGTTGAGCAGGAACATGCGCTGGCCGTCCTTCTCGACGGCGACGGGCTGCACGTCGCGCCTCAAAGGCGGGATGGGCTCGCTCACGCTGCGCCGGCCTTCCAGCGCCGAGCCCTGGCCAGCACCTCCTGGATGAAGCCCGTCTTCGACGCCGTGTAGGAGTCGCGGTCCTCGGCGTAGCGCAAGGCGAGCCCGCGTTTGAGCTCCTCGTAGCGGCGGGCCTCGTCGAGATGCCGGCGCAGGTAGTCCCGGAAGAGCAGATGCTCTTCCCAGAAGTCCCCTCCGGAACGGACCCAATGCAGATGATGCGTGCGGGGGTCCCCCTTGCGGAAAAAATGACGCCCCGGGATGCCGTACTCGCCGAAATACTCGTAGCCGAAACCGGCCAGGTCCGACAGGAGCCGCGCATCGATGAGGAGCTCCGGGACCCCGACCATCACGTCGATGATGGGCTTGGCCGCGAGTCCGGGGATAGCGGTGCTGCCGATGTGCTCGACGCCGGCGATCCGGTCATTTCCCAACCGGAGCAGACCGGCGCGCTCTTCATCGAACCTGGAGGGCCAAGCCGGATCATACTCCTGGACATCGACGTGCTTGTCGGACGCCTTCATCGGGCGAAGATTTTATCATGTCAGACCTCAGGGCTGGAAGCCTTGCGCATCCCTGGGTTCTCTTACGGCGTACGGAATTGACTTATCAGCCGCTTTGTGGAATAATGTTCGTACGCTGTGAGTGAAAGTCGTGTTCCGCATCGGTCGCCAGGAGTGAACATGAACAAGCGGTTGTACGCGGGGAACCTGCCATACAGCATGACGGAAGAGGAGCTGAAATCCCTCTTCACGTCCTACGGCCAAGTCGAGAACGTGAAGCTCATCGTGGACAAGTTCACGGGCCGCTCCAAGGGGTTCGGCTTCGTCGAGCTGACGAACGAGACCGAGGCCAACGCCGCCATCGAAAAGCTCAATGGGTCCGAGGTCGGGGGACGGAAGATCATCGTCAACCTCGCCCGCCCCATGGGCGAGCACAGCACGTCCTCCCAGCACGGCGGCGGGAACGGCCAGCGCGACAGGCAGGAATTCTCGCGCCGGCGCGACAACTGACCGACCGCACCGCGGACCGGGCCAGCCCCCGCGCACGCGTCCCACGGCTCCCTTAAGGAACCCGGTGCCGCGCGCCGCCGAAAATTTGTATCATCGGTCTTTGTCCTATGCGCAAAGTCAGGATATCCGGAACCGGCAGTTATCTCCCCGAGAAGCGGCTGACGAACGCGGACCTCGCCAAACTCGTCGCGACGGATGACGACTGGATCGTCAAGCGCACGGGGATGCGCGAGCGCCGCGTGGCCGCCCCGGACCAGGCCACCTCGGACCTCGCCTACGAGGCGTCCAGGCGGGCGATCGAGAGCGCCGGCCTCTGCGCGAAGGACATCGACCTCATCATCGTGGCCACGGTCACGCCCGACACGGTGTTCCCGTCCACGGCGTGCCGCGTCCAGCACAAACTCGGCGCCCGGACCGTGCCGTGCTTCGACCTGGCGGCGGCCTGCTCCGGCTTCATCTATTCGGTCGGTCTGGCCCAGACTCAGATCGCCGCGGGCCTGGCCGAGCACGCGCTCATCATCGGCGCGGAAGTCCTGACCCGGTTCACGGACTACCAGGACCGAGGCACGTGCATCCTCTTCGGCGACGGGGCCGGGGCGGCCGTGCTGAGCCCTTCAGCCGACGGACAGGGGCATATCCTGGACTTGAAGATGGCCGCGGACGGCGCCGGCGCCGACATCATGATCATCCCGGGCAGCGGCTCCCTGAACCCGCCCTCTTTGCAGACGCTCGAGAAGCGGCTCCACTTCATCCGCCTTGAAGGACGAGCCGTGTTCAAGCAGGCGGTCTCCACCATCGTCGAGCAGGTGGAGCAGTCCCTGACGCGCTGCGGCCTGACGCGCGACGACATCGACCTCATCATCCCGCACCAGATGAACGCGCGCATCATCGAGAGCGCGGCCAAGCACCTGGACATCCCGATGGAGAAGGTGTTCGTGAACCTGGACAAGTATGGGAACACCTCTGCCGCCACCATCCCCATCGCGCTCGACGAGGCCTGCCGGCAGGGACGCGTCAAGAAAGGCGACCTTCTCTCGCTGGTGGCTTTCGGCGGAGGCCTGACCTGGGCCTCGGCCCTGATCCGCTGGTAGGCCCCTACTTCCCTCTCGCCAAAGCCACCGCCCCGAGCACGACCGCGTCGTCTCCGAGCTCGCACGGCACGATCTTGCAGGGGCCCAGCGGCCTGAAGAACGGATCCTTGGCCACGGCCTTCCGGATGGGCGGGAGGATGTAGTCGCCGCACGCTTCCACGAGGCCTCCGCCGAAGACGATCCTCTCGGGATCGAAGACATGGCGCAGGGTCACGCAGGCGCGCGCCAAGGCCGACACCGCCTTGCGCACCGCCTTCCTCGCGACCGGGTCCTTCTTCCTGAGCGCCTTGAGCAGGGCCTTGCTGCGGATCCTCTCCAGCCCGCGCAGAAGGGTCTTCCTGCCCTTTTTCACGGATCGGCGGATGTCCGCCTCGATGGCTGAGCGGCTGGCCACGGCCTCCAGGCAGCCGATATTGCCGCAGCCGCAGGTTCGGCCGTCCTCAGCGAGGAGCATATGGCCGAACTCGGCGGCGGCGCCGTGCGCTCCGCAGACCAGCCGACCTCCCGCGACGATCCCGCCGCCCACCCCCGTCCCAAGGAATATCCCGATGAGGTCCCCGGCGCCTTTGCCGGCCCCCAGCCACCGCTCTCCGAGCAGCCCAAGGTTCGCGTCGTTGCCCACCGCCACCCGGGTCCCGAACTCCCTGCCCAGCCAACGGCCGAGCGGGACGCCGGAGAGCTCGATGTTGGGAGCGCGGACGACGCGCCCTCGCGAGTCCACGATGCCGGGCACCCCGACGCCGATGGCCTTCACGCGGCGGGCCCCCAAGACCTCTCGGATGGCCGCCGTGACGGTCTTATAGACCTTCTTCCTCCCCCCGCCCATGGGGGCCGGCCGCTTGGACCTGGCCGATATCCTCCCATTGGAGTCCACCAGGGCGGCCAGGATCTTGGTCCCGCCGATGTCCACGCCGACATAGAGGTCCCGGCCCATGCGGCATATTGTATAGTATTCCCGCGTGACGCACGCGCTGGTCCTGCTTCTGGCCTGCCTGCCGGCTTTCGCCGAGAAGCCGGTTCCCTGCGAAAAGCTCAGGGGCAAGCTCGCCGGCAAGAAATCCCGCACCCCCTACCCCTCCTACAGGCTCGTGCCGGAGGCCTGCAGCGGAGGGGATGAGCCCATGACCGTCGTGTGGACCCAGAACGCCTCCCCCGTGGCCGTGCACGTCATCTCGGTGGAAACGAACGATTCCGCGGCGGACAACGTCATCGAGGTGGACGTCCATCCCTCGGAGCGCCCCATCGTCCTGGTCCTGAACGCCTGGCACGACGTCGACTGGAGGGTGAACAACCACGGGGCGGTCATCCAGAGGGTCATCACGCAGGGGCACGGCGACCAGGAACTGGAAGGCTCGGACGGCGACTACAAGATGGGGGAGCGCTACCGCGAGGATCTCTGCTTCTACGTGGCGGACGGAGCCAAGAAGCGCGACGAGGAGCACGGCGCGGAATACGGACTCATGATGAGCTCCCTGCGCGCGGTCACCGGATATAAGGAAGCCTCGTTCCAGAGCTGCAGCGCTTCCAGCAAGTTCCGCGTGCCCCCTTTGCGCGAGGGCACCGTGGCGCCCAAAGAGCCGAAGCCCGACCCGAAGGCGCCCGATCAGCAGGAGTTCTCCATCCAGATCGATGTCCTGCCGGGCGCCAAGCCCTCGCCGACCAAGCCCAAGCCGGGACGGAAGAAACCTCCGGCGCCGGTCGGAGTCGAGAAGAAGAAAGAGAAGCTGTAAGCGTCCTTGCCGCCCGCCGTCGGAAACTGCTATTTTCCCCCTATGCCAACACTGACCGATTCCGCTGACAAGACCGCCGTACTCCAGAACCCGGATTCCTTCGCGGACCGTCACATCGGCCCCTCCGACGCCGACATCCAGGAGATGCTCAAAGCCCTGGACCTCCCCTCTCTGGAAGCGCTCGTCGACACAGCCGTACCCAAGGATATCCGCACGAAGAAGGGCTACGCCCTCCCGGCCCCGGCTTGCGAATGGGAGGCTTTGGCCGAACTCCGGTCCATCGCGTCCAAGAACAAGGTCACGCGTCCCTTCATCGGCGCCGGCTACTACGACTGCGTGATGCCCTCGGTCATCCAGCGGAACATCCTCGAGGACCCGGGCTGGTACACCCAGTACACTCCCTACCAACCCGAGATCGCCCAAGGCCGGCTCGAAGCCCTGCTCAATTTCCAGACCATGGTCGCGGAGCTCACGGGCCTCCCCATAGCCAACGCCTCCCTCCTCGACGAAGGGACCGCTGCCGCGGAGGCCATGCACATGGCGTACTCGCTCAAGGGAGGAGAAGGGCGCACCCTTTTCCTGGTCTCCAGGGGCTGTCATCCCCAGACGATCGAAGTAGTGAAAACGCGCGCCGGGGGCCTCGGCGTCAAAGTCTCGGTGGAAGACCCCTCGAAGTTCGACTTCACCCAAAAGCCCTTCGCCGTCCTGCTCCAGTATCCCACGACCTGCGGGGCGGTGCAGGACTACGCCGCCCTATGCGCCAAGGCGCGCGAGGCCGGAGCCTTGTCCGTGGTGGCGACCGACCTGCTGTCTTTGTGCCTGCTGCGCCCTCCGGGGGAATTCGGAGCCGACATCGCTTTGGGCAGCACGCAGCGTTTCGGCGTCCCCATGGGCTACGGCGGTCCGCACGCGGCCTTCTTCGCGACCCGCGACGAGCACAAGCGCAGCATGCCCGGACGGATCGTCGGAGTCTCCAAGGACTCGCGCGGCAAGCCCGCAGTGCGCCTGGCGCTCCAGACGCGCGAGCAGCACATCCGAAGGGAGAAGGCGACGAGCAACATCTGCACCTCCCAAGTGCTCCTGGCCGTACTGGCATCCATGTACGCGGTCTACCACGGCCCCGAGGGCTTGACGCGCATCGCCTCCCGCGTGCGCCGGCTGACCGCGGCCCTGGCCGCAGGTCTCAGGAAGCTGGGCTATGACCTTGGCAAGGAGCCGTGCTTCGACACCCTGCGCGTGCCGTGCAAGCGCGAGGTCCTGGAGCGGGCCCGGGCCAAGGGCATGGACTTGAGGTCCTTCGGCGACGATGCCGTGGGGATCTCCCTGGACGAGAAGACCACCCCGGCCGAACTGCGGGCGCTGCTGGAGATCTTCGCCCCGGCCGGGCGAAACGCCCCCGCCGTCGAGGAGCTCCTCTCCGCCGCGGACGCCTCGTTCCCGGCCCCGCACTCCAGGAAGAGCGCCTTCCTGCGGCAGCCGGTCTTCAACCGGCACCATTCCGAGACCGAGATGCTGCGCTACATCCGCCGCCTGGAGTCGCGCGACCTCTCGCTCACCCACTCCATGACCCCGCTGGGATCGTGCACCATGAAGCTGAGCGGCGCGAGCCTCATGGCTCCGATCTCCTGGACGGAGTTCGCGGGTCCGCATCCGTTCGTCCCGATAGAGCAGGCCGCGGGCTACCAGGAGATGCTCCGCCAGGTGCAGACTTGGCTCGCGGAGCTCACAGGCTTCGCCGCGGTCTCGCTGCAGCCGAACGCGGGCTCGCAGGGAGAATACACCGGCCTGCTGGTCATCCGAAAATACCACGAGAGCCGCGGCGAGAAGGGCCGCGACGTATGCCTCATCCCCCATTCCGCGCATGGGACCAATCCGGCCAGCGCGGCCATGGCGGGTCTGCGCATCGTGGAAGTCGCCTGCGACAAAAACGGCAACATCGACGTCTCGGATCTCAAGGCCAAGGCGAGCCAGCACGCCAAGGACCTGGCCGCGCTCATGGTCACCTACCCGTCCACGCACGGCGTGTTCGAGGCTTCCATCCGGGAGATATGCGGGATCGTGCACGACAACGGCGGCCAGGTCTATATGGACGGGGCCAACCTCAACGCCCAGGTCGGACTCTGCCGGCCCGGCGAGTACGGCGCCGACGTCTGCCACATGAACCTGCACAAGACCTTCGCCATCCCGCACGGCGGGGGCGGCCCGGGCGTGGGGCCCATCGCCGTGGCCAAGCACCTGGCCCCATTCCTCCCCACTCACCCGTGCGTCCGGACCGGCGGGGAGAAGGGCATCGGCCCGGTATCCGCAGGCCCCTGGGGCAGCGCCGGGGTCGTGCCCATCACCTGGATGTACATCCGTCTGATGGGCGCGGAGGGACTCAAGAAGGCTACCGCGGTCGCCATCCTCAACGCCAACTACGTGGCCCGGAAGCTTTCGGGGCTCTTCCCGGTGCTCTACACCGGGCCCGGGGGCCTGGTGGCGCACGAGTGCATCCTCGACTTCCGTGAAGCCAAGGCCCGCTCCGGCATCGAAGTGGGGGATGTGGCGCGAAGGCTCATGGACCACGGCTTCCACGCTCCGACCATCTCGTTCCCGGTCGTGGGCACGGTCATGGTCGAGCCCACGGAAAGCGAGCCCAAGGAGGAGCTCGACCGCTTCATCGCGGCCATGACCTCCATCCACGCCGAGATACAGGCCGTGGCGGAAGGCCGGCTGGACCGCGAGGATAATCCGCTCAAGAACGCGCCGCACACGGCCGACCAGGTCGCGGCGGACGAATGGAAGCACCCCTACTCCCGGGAGCAGGCGGCGTTCCCGTCTCCGTGGACGCGGGAGCACAAATTCTGGCCCGCGGTCAGCAAGATCGATAATCCCTACGGGGACAGGAACCTCATCACCACCTGTCGCCCATGAGGGCAAGGCGTACTCTCAGGGATGCCGCCCGGTCCCTGCCCTTCATCGGGGCGGGCATCGCCGCGTTGGGCTCGGTGCTGCTCTTCGCGACCATGCTCAACGACTCCTTCGCCCTGCCCAAGCTCCTGGCCGTGGCCGTGGGAGCCTGGCTCGCCTGGCTCGGGCTCTGCCTCGGGGAGGAGGGCGCGCTCGCGCGCACGCCGCTCGACCAGGCCGCCGCGCTCTTCGGCACCGCCGCGATCCTCGCGGCAGCGTTCTCCGTCGACAGGCCCCTGAGCCTCCTGGGACGCCACTACTCCTACGCCTCGGGGCTGCTGCCCTGGTCCGCGTGCGCGGCGCTCTTCTACGGATGCGTCAGCCTCCGCCGCTCCCCGGGCGGGTGGACGCGGCTCGCCGTTTGGTGCGTGGGCGCCGGGGGGCTCTCCAGCGCCTACGCCCTGCTGCAGCGCGCGGGCCTGGAACCCTTCGCTCTCCGGGACCTCGTTCCGCAGCACTTCGTAGCCGGGGCGAGCGGCAGCCCCGTCAATCTGGGGGCGTGCCTGGCCGTCCTTCTGCCCGCGGGCCTGCACCTTTCACTGTCTGAAAGCGGACGCACCCGCACCGCGGCGAGGGCGGCGAGCCTGCTCATGCTCGGCGCCTTGGCGCTCACCCTGTCCTTCTCAGCCTATCTCGGCGCCTTGGCCGCTTGTCTGACCGCGCTCTTCCTCTCCGGCCGGCTCCCCCTCCGGAGACCCTCGCGCCAAAGCCTGCAGGCCCTGGCGTTGGTGTCCCTGGCCCTCTTCGCCGCTCTGTTCATGATATGGAAGGTCAGGCCCGGGATAGTCTCGGATCCGGCCCGGACGCACACCTGGATCGCCGCGGGCAAGGCCTTCCTCAAACGCCCGCTGCTCGGCACCGGTCCCGACACGCTCATGCTCTCCTTCCGGCGCTTCCGCAGCGAGGACACGCTGCGCACGCTCGGAGACAGGCGCGGCTACTTGAGCGCGCAGAACGACCTCATCCAAGCGCTCTCCACGCTCGGCCTCCTCGGCCTGGCCGCCTACCTCTGGCTCCAGTGGCGCCTGTGGGGCGCCCTGCGCGCCGCGTCGGAGGAACCCGCGCTGAAAGGCCCCGCGTCCGTGGCCGCCGGCGCCTTCGCGGGGCTCTTCGTGCAGTCGAAATTCGGCCCCCCTCCCCTGGCCGCCCTTGCCATCCTCTCGGTCTGGGCCGCCTGGGTGGTGCCCTGTCATCCGGTCCGCCTTAAGGCGGACCGGATCCTCCGTTTCTCAGTCCTGTTCTTCCTCTCTTTCATACTCTTCGTCCTCCTCCGCTTGTGCGCCGCGGACCGGGATTACGGCCTCGGAGTCCGGGCCCAGCTGGCGGGCCGGCTGCTGGAAGCCGAGCGGCGCTTCGGTCGGGCCTTCGAACTCTTCCCGGCGGAGATGCAGTACGGCGCCAGCTATAACCTGTCCCTGCTCAACCGCAGCCAGCACGCCGCCACGCCGCCGCAGCTCTCCCTGGAGCTGGCCTCGGAGGCCGTGCGCGTGGGGCGGGACTCGGTGCGCTGGCATCCGCGGGACCCGGCGAGCAGCCACATGCTCGGGCTCTCCATGCTCATCGAATCCCGCCTCGGCGGGCCGAGCCCCTTGTCTGAGGCTGCGGCCGTGCTGGACCGGGCGCAGGAGCTCGACCCCTATTTCCTGCCCCTGGTGGGGACGCGCCACATGATCGCGGACATCCAGGGCGACACGCAGACCGTGCAGGCCCTCGCCCAAAGGCACGCCCACATCAAGGCCCTGCTTTCCAAGAGCGGAAGCTGAAGGGAGACACTATGAGGACATCGAACAGCCGGACTCCGAAGCGCCCGCCGTCCCCGGAGCCTCATACGCTCCGGGGACGGCGGGAAGCGGAACAGCGCCCGCCGGAGGCGCACGCCAATCCGCTCGTCCAGGCTCTCGGCAAGCTTCCCGAGGACTTCACGCGCAAGGACCTCCTCGGCCTCATCAAGAAACGCGGCATCCGGAGCGTGCACTTCCGCTATCCGGGCGGCGACGGCAAGCTCAAGGAGCTCAAGCTCCCCATCAACGACCTGAACGACATCGACGCGGTCCTGGCCGACGGCGAGCGAGTGGACGGATCGAGCCTGTTCAAGGGCATGGTGGACCCGGGATCGAGCGACATGTACGTGGTGCCGGTCTACCGCACCGCTTACCTGAGCCCCTTCGTCCCGGACTGCCTGGAATTCGTCTGCCGCTTCCTGGACAACAAGGCCGAGCCCGCGCTCCTCACCCCGGACAATGTCCTGGCCCGCTCGGACGAGGCCTTCCGCTCCAAGACCGGCATGGAGCTCCACGCCCTGGGCGAGCTCGAGTTCTACCTCATCTACCCGGACGAGCAGAACCTCTACCCCGGCAGGACGCAGGGCTTCTACCATGAGGCCGCTCCCTACGCCCGGTGGGACGGGCTGGCCGAGGACATCCTGAGGCATACCTCCCAGATCTGCGGAGGGGTCAAGTACGTCCACTCCGAGGTGGGCTACATCAGCGCCTCCACCGCGGACCTCCCCGAGGTGCAGGGAAAGCGCATGTGCCAGGTCGAGCTCGAGTTCCTCCCGGCCCCCGTCCAGGAGACCGCGGCGCGGCTGCTGGTCGCCAAATGGATCATCCGCAACCTCGCGGCGCGCCAAGGGGTCCTGGTCACCTTCGCTCCCAAGCTCAGCCTCGGCGACGCGGGCAGCGGCCTGCATTTCCACCTGCGCGTGACCCGCAAGGGCGCGAACGTCATGACGGAGAAGAACGGGGACCTGAGCGAGACCGCGCACTCGACCATCGGCGGGCTCCTCCAGGCGGCCCCGTCCTTGACCGCCTTCGGCAACACCTGCGCGGCCTCCTACCTCCGGCTCGTCCCCCATCAAGAGGCTCCGGTGCGGGTCTGCTGGAGCGCGGCCAACCGCTCGGCCCTGGTGCGCGTACCCCTGGGCTGGAGAGGAGTCCGCAACCTGGCCACCCGAGTGAACCCGAAGCAGCCGGCGGATTTCGACGGAGACGAGTTCGGGCAGACCGTGGAGCTGCGCTCCCCGGACGGTTCCGCGGACATCTACCTGCTCCTGGCCGGCATGGCCGCGGCCGTGCGCTACGGGCTGACCCATGGCGACGAGTCGCTCAAGGCCGCCCTGGAGTGCAAGGTGGACCGGAACATCTTCAACGATCCCAAGGCCTGCGCGCGCCTGAAGCCCCTTCCGCGCTCCTGCTGGGAATCCGCCCGGGCCCTTGAGACGGACCGGGCCCGATACGCGGCCGACGGCGTGTTCCCTGCCGCGACCCTCGACTACTGCGTCCGGCGTCTGGACGCGGAGCAGGACAAGGACCTCGCGTCCGGACTCGCGGAGATGGGCCCCGAGCAGAAGACCGAGACGCTCATGCGCCTGGTCCGCTCCAGCCTGCACTGCATGTAGAATACATGCGCCTCACGCATGTCCTGACGCGGCGCGGCACCGCGACGTCTCCGACGTCGCAGTGCCGCCTTCTGATGCTCCACAAGCCGAAAGGCTATGTGGTGACCCGCTCCGACGAGAAGGGCCGAAAGACGGTCTACGATCTGCTGCCCGCCTGGGCCTTCGACGAAGGCTGGATGCCGGCCGGCCGCCTGGACCTGGATTCCCGCGGCCTGCTCCTGTTCTCCAAGGGAGGCAGGGAGGTGGACGCCCTCACCCGGCCCGGACGGCTCTCCAAGACGTACGAGGTCTGGGTCCGGGGCCGCGTGACCCCGGAGCATGTGGGGCTCGCGCTCACGGGCGCCCTCCGGGCGAAGGAAGTGGAGGTCCTCGGGCAAGCCGGCCCCAAGACGCGCCTGAGAGTGGTCCTGGACGAGGGCCGCAACCGGCACATCCGCCGCCTCTTCGGCTCCATGAAGGACCCGAAGTTCGGGACTCCGCTCAAGGTCCTGGAGCTCAAAAGGACGGCCATCGGAGGCCTCGCCTTGGATGTCCCCTCCGGACAGTGGCGCTTCCTGACCGCCGCGGAGTCTTCTTCCCTCCTATGATCCCCTGGGAGATCCTGGCCAGAGTGAAGGTCCCGGGAGGCGGGGAGGAGCTGAGCCTGCACAGGCGGGGCCACGAGTACCAGATCAAGGTGGACAAAAGCCTGCTCATGAGCAACCTCGCCCACGCATCGGAGGAGTCCCTGGCCAAGATCGGTCTGAGCCGGCTCGTGAACGCGAAAAAGTCCACCGTGCTCATCGGCGGCTTGGGCATGGGCTTCACGCTGGCCGCGGTCCTCTCCCGCCTGGGACCGGAGTCCAGCGTGCACGTGGCCGAGCTCGTGCCGGCCGTTGTCGAGTGGAACCGCGGGCTCATCTCGCACCTGGCGGGCCACCCCCTGCGCGACCCGCGGGTGAAGGTCCTGGAGGCCGACGTGGCGCTCGTGCTCAAGAACGCGCGCGGCGCCTACGACGCCATCCTCCAGGACGTGGACAACGGGCCGAGGGGATTGACGGTGAAGTCCAATGACTGGCTCTACTCCGAGGCCGGACTCCTGGCCGCGGCTTCGGCCCTGCGGCCGCACGGGGTGCTCGCGTTCTGGGCGGACAAGCCGGACAAGAAGTTCCTCAAGCTCGTACGCAAGACCGGCTTCGAGGTCAAGGAAGTCCCCGTGCGGGGCCGGGACGGCCATCGCGGGGCCCACCACGTGGTCTGGCTGGCTTTCCTCTAGGCAGTCCTTTCAAAGACGAGCAGGCGGAGCAGGGACCTCATGAGGCGGCCGTCCTGATGATACGAATAATCTGGTATCATGCTCGGGTACAGGAGGAACGATGAAGACGATTTTGATCGCCGTGGCTCTCATGCCGTTCGCCGGGCTCGCCCTGGCCCAGGACAAGGAAGTGAAGCCGGAGGCTCCGGATTCCGCTTTGAGAGCTACCCCGGAGGCCCCGGCGGCCCTGGCGACAGTCGAGCTGCCCATGGAGAAGTGCACCTCCTGTCCCGCCCTCTCGGGCTGCGCGCAGAGCCTGCAGGCGGTGACCGACGCGTACAAGGCCGCCTACGAGGGCTTCCAGAAATGGACCGAGGACTCCTCCGCCCGCGTCTCCGGGCTGCAGGCCAAGAGCGAGGAGATGCGCGGAAAGATCCAGGAGAACGAAGCCGCCATCACCAAGCTCAAGCTCGACGGCAGCAAAGCCGCCAAAGCCAAGCTCAAGGAGCTCGAAAAGGAGAACAAGGGGCTCTGGAAGAGCAACGAAGGGATCGAGAAGCAGAAAAAGGCCCTCTGCGGGGAGATCTCCAAGGCGACGGCTCAGAAGGTGAAGGAGTTCAACAAGGGGATCGGCGACGCGCTCAGCTCGGCTCAGGCGGGGATGAAGTAGGCGGCCGTCCCCTGTTGTCGACGCTCCGGGTCTCGACGACCACGCCTTTCTCGATGCGCGCGACGGTCACCCGTTCGAAGACCGTCTCGAAGCCCATGTGCACGTATTGGAGCATCTCCCCGTCCGGTATCCGGAGCTCCCCGGAGAACCACTCGGCGAACAGAGGGGCCCTGCCCTTGAGCCGGTAGCCGCCCTTGAGCCGCTTCAGGAAGAACCTGCCGGCCTTGACCTCCCAGGACCCGATGTAGCCGCGCCAGCACGCGGTGCACTGGATGGGGGAGTCGGTCTTGACGATCCTTGGGTGCTGCTTGGGCAGCCCGGGGCAGCAGGACAGGGTGGTCTTGCGGCCTTCGTAGACGAGCTCCTCGTGGAACTGGGCGGTCATAGCTCGGCCAGCCTCGAGATGAGCTCCTCGTGGATCCTTTCGATCTCCGAAGGGGCGCAGGCGTAGTTGTTGATCAGGTAGGAGAACGCCAGCCAGCGGCCGGAGCGGGTCCGGACATAGCCGCAGTAGGAGCGGACCCCGGCCAGGGAGCCCGACTTGATGCGCAGGTTCCCCTCGAGCGCGGTCCCCTTGCCGAAGCTCCGGATGTGGCCGAAGGCCTCGCCCTGCCCCGGCGAGACCATGCACGACCGGAGCGTGTCGAAGAGCTTCCCCTTGGCCATGAAGACCAGCAGGTCCGTGAACGTCTCCGCCCGGATGAAGTTCGACCGGGACAGGCCGCAGAAGTCGAAGAGCCTCATCCCCGAGACCTCGATGCCGGCTCCCGCCAGAAAATCCTTCACCGCTTCGACGCCCCCCTGGATGGAGCCGGGCTTGCCGCGCGCCACCGCCAGGTCCCGCGCCAGGATCTCGGCGTAGAGGTTGAAGCTCCTCTTCAGCATGACGGCCACGATGTCCTGGAGCGGAGGTGATGGATGCTCGTAGACCCGGTCCAGGCATTCCGCCGTTCCCACCCTGACCGCCCCTTTGACCCGCAGCCCTGACTTCTCGAGATAGGCTTTCAAGGCCTGGGCCGCGAAGCGGGCCGGCTCCGGGATGGCGCCCTTGATGGCGAACTCCGGGGGCCCGGCGGGCACGGTGCCGCGGGCCGTGACCTTGTACTGCCCCGGCGCGGCGTAGAGATAGCCCTGGTCCCCGGAGCCCTCGGGCCCGGTCCTCATCAGATTCGTGAACTCGAGCCCAGGGACCTCGGGTTCCGCGCGCAGGACGGGGGCGTCGTCTCCTTCCTTCTTCCCAGGCGCGAAGAACAGCTTGTAGAGGTTGTCGTGGATGGAGAGCGCGTCCGCCGAGGCGGCGTAGTAGTTGCCAAGGTCCTCGTAGGGCCAGCTCCCGGGCACCGGAAGGCCTGTGAAAAGCGTGTTGTCGGCCACTATGCCGCCTTCCACCCGGCGCAGCTTCCCGGCGAGGAGGCTCAAGACTTCGTCCATGGGCACAGAGCCCTTGACCAGGTCCGAGCCGAAGGTCGGGTCCCCCCCGCCCTTGAGCACGATGTCCCGCCCGCCCACGCACAGCCCGGTCTTGAACCTGTGCTCAGGCCCCAGCTCGCTCAATGCGGCCGCGGCGACGAGGAGCTTGAGCGCGGACGCGGGGATGAGGCTCTTCTCCGGGTGATAGGACAGGATGTCGGCGCCGGTGCCCGCATCCTTGACGCTGATGCCCCAGGACGCGTTCTTGAGCGGGCCCGAAGCGTAGCCCTCGACCTTCTTGAGCAGGGCCGGGTCCGCGGCCCCGGCGGGGGCGGCCAGCAACGCCAGCAGGGCGGCCCGCACGGCGAACAGGCTCAAGGCTCCGGACTTCCCCTTCAGGCTCACCGGCCCGACCGGCTCGAACTCCCACCCGCCCTTGGCCCTGGAGCGGACCTCATCGCTCACCAGGATATCCACGCCCGCCTCCTTGGTCGCGGACTCCAGCCTCGACGCCACGTTGACCGTGTCGCCGATGACCGTGTACTCGAGCCGGGCCAAGGTCCCCACGTTGCCGGCCACGAGCGAGCCGGTCTGGATCCCGATGCCGAAGCGGACGGGTTCCGTCCTGCCGCCATTGAACCGCGCCAGAGCCTCCCTCATGCCCACGGCCGACCTGAGCGCGTCTCTCACGTGGTCCTGGGAGCCGAGGATGGGGGTGTAGACCGCCATGACCGCGTCGCCCATGAACTTGTTGATGACCCCGTTGTTCTTCATGATGGGCTCGGTCACGTAGGAGAAATAGGAGTTCAAGAAATCCACGACCTGCCTGGGCGTGAGCTTCTCGCTCATGGGGGTGAAGTTGCGGATGTCGCAGAAGAGCACCGTGGCCTCGATCTCCTCGCCGCCGAGGTCCAGCTTCCCGGAACCCATGAGCTTCTTGGCCACCTCCACGGACACGTACTTGCCGAAGGTCTCGCGCAGGGTCTCGCGCTCCTTGACCTGGTCCACCATCCGGTTGAAGCTGGCTTTGATCTGGGCGATCTCGTCCGCGAAATAGATGCGCGTCTTCACGTCGAAGTCTCCGGAAGCCAGGCGCTTCATCTTCTCGATGAGCCCGTTGACCGGCCTCTGGAACGTGCCGAGCACCACCGCGACACCCAGGACCATGGCGGTGAAGGAGTGGATGAGCAGGCTGTTCACGGCCTCGCGCTGGAAGCCCGGGACTTGGAGGGTCCGCATGAAGAAGTAGAGCATCAGCATGGGCACGACCGCTGTGGAGAACAGCAGGAAGAATATCTTGTAGAAGAGCGAGATGCTGCCCCCCTGACGCAGGATGTGGAGCTCCTCCCTCGAGTAGAGCTTCTCCATGAGCCTTCCGGCCTCTCCTCCCATCACGTTGTCTATGAAGATGACGGTGAAGCAAAGCTCGACCGCGACGACGAGGAGCATGCACGGCAGGTGCAGCGCGAAGAACTCCCTCCATACGATGCAGCTCCGGAACGCGAACAGGTGCAAGCCGACCTTCACGGCCAGGAGGAATCCGAAAAGGGCGAATGCCGCCGGGTAGATGGCCGCGATCCTGCGCTTGACGACCTCGGCCAGCTCGGGCCTTCCCCCGCGCATGAACCGCTCTATAGGGCGGTACCAGAACAGGATTGGGATATAGAGGTACAGCGCGCTCAAGGCCGGGACCTTCGCGCCAGGGCGCGTGCCATAACTCATCAAACCGAACAAGGCGTCCTTGGTCGGCGCTCCGCCCGCAGCCAGGTAGAAGAAGACCGTGAACGCGGTGTCGATGCCCAGCAGGAAAAAGGGCAGGACCCAGACCGCGTCAAGCCCGCCCGCCTTCCTCAACCGGAAACGCCAGTCCATCACTTGCCCTTGAGCTTCTGCTTGAGGAACTGGTCGATGCTGTAGGGCTTGCCCTCGGTGACCATCTTCGGAGCTTTCGGACGAGGACCCATGGCGGCCCCGGAGAGCTGTCCCATCGAACGAGTCCGCGCGCGCTCCATCCTGGGCTTCGATTGGACGGCCTGATCGAAGGAGTCCGCCTCGCTCATGTCCGCCTTCCGCTCCATCTCCATGGGCGCGGCGGCCGGCTCCGCCCTGAGGCCTTGCGTGAAGGATTCCATGGCCGCGGCTCCGGCCGCGGACTCAGCCCCTCCCAGCGCGCTCTGGGGGACCACCGTCGGAGCGAGCGGCGCCGTCTTGGCGTAGGCGAGCACCAGGCCCTTCTTGGAGAGCCAGTGCCGCACCACGTCCGAGCGCACGGCGAAGTTGATGGCCGTGATGGCCGCGCCGTCGGCCCCGGTCCGGGACATGGAGGTGTTCACTCCGATGATGTTGCCGTACGAGTCGAGCAGGGGCCCCCCGGAATTGCCCCGGTTGATGCTCGCGTCCGTCTGGAAGGCGCGCTTGCCCCGCACGCCGCCCAACTCGGCCACGAGCGTGCTGATGACGCCGGTGGTCAGCGTCCAGAGCCCGCCTTGCTCCGGATGGCCGATGGCCATGACCCGGTCGCCGATCTCCACGTCGCGGGGGTCTCCGAGGGACAAGGGCTTGGGCGGCTCGATCCTGCCTTCAGGCTCCAGCAGGGCCAGGTCGATGGACGAGTCCCAGTCCTTGACCTTCATGGCCGCCGGGCTCCGGAGGTCCGTGTTCGGGTCCCCGGTCATGCGCCTGGGCTTGAAGTAGACCCGCACGCTCTCCCACGGTTGTCCCGTTGAATCCCGCACCACCACGTGCGCGTTCGTGAGTATGGCCCCTTTCTGGTCCACCACCGTGCCGCTGCCCATGCCGCCGGTCCCGTCGTCCGAGGAGCACAGGATGAAGGCCACGGAAGGCGAGGCCCTGCGGTATACGGCCGTGGGGTCGAACGCGGGCGGGAGCGGCCGCTCGCCCGTCGGCTCCTCGTCGGGCGGCAGGTCGATGCCGCCGGAGGGGCCGCCGGCCAGCGGGCTATAATCCGCTGCGGATAAGCCGCGATAGGCGATGCCCTGGAGCATGTAGGCCTCGCACTCCTCCCTTGGGGAAAGGAGCGTCTCCTGCCGCGCGCTCTGCACCGAAGCGAGCACCTCGTCGAGTTCCGCGGTCTGGGGCTGGGGCCTGCCCCCTCCCGGGCCGAAGGACTGCTGCAGGCCGGAGGTCAGGGACTTCACATGCGCGGGCCAGCCGTAGCGCAGCAAGGACTCCATGCTCAGGCCTTGCTTGGGGCCTGAGAGCAGGGCCAGGACGCTCTCCGGAGCGCCGTCCGCGCCCAGCTGGGAGGAGAGCCCCTTGAGCACCGCGGCCGCCTCGGCCTTGGTCTTGGCATCCCCGATCCCGGCCGCTTTCATGAACGAGCCCACGGCGAGCGCCCGATAGATGCGGCGCAGCGATGTCTCCGCGGCAGGCGGAGCCTTGGGCAGCAGCAGCAGGTTCTGCCTGAAGAGCTGGGCGTGCCGGCCGAGTCTGATATCGAGATCCTCTAAAGCCTCCAGCGACACGCTCCCCCGCACCGCAGCCACGGCTGTGGACTTGGGCCCGCTCTTCCGGGCGATGAAGGCCTTCAGCCTGGACTTGAGCATCTTCAACTGCGCGTCCGGGGACGGGCCCGCGGCCGACAGGATCCCGGCAGCGAGCAGCGCGAGCAGAAAAGTCGTTCTCCTCATATCACCCCGTACTCCTTCCGGTCCCCTTCCCAGGGTCTGGTGATGAGCTTCCGGTACGAGTCCAGTTCAGCCGGATCGAGGCTCACCGGGCCTTTGGTATGCACGTTCTCCCCGTAGGGAGAGAACACATACGCCGCCCCGTCATATTCGTAGAAAGGGTCGCGGCCCGAGCGGTTGACCGCCGCCACGTACGCCTGAGTCTGGATGGCGTGGCTGGAATTGAGGGTCTTGTACTGATACGTCTTGTACGGCCCGCCGATCCAGCAGGCGCTCACCAGGATGAGGTCGGCTCCGGCCTTGGCGTAGGCGCGGAACAGGGCCGGGAACCGGATGTCGAAGCAGACGGCGAAGCCGGTCTTCCACCCGCGATAGCCGCACAGGACCCCGGACTCTCCCGGGCTGTAGGAAGAGGCTTCCGAGTTCTTGCCCGCGGTGAAAAGGTGGATCTTGCGGTAGGACGCCGCGATCTTCCCGTCCGGGCCGACGAGCGAGAAGGTATTGAACGGCTTCTTGGGGTCCGCGGGATTGGGCTCGGGGTAGCCCACGGCTATCCCGGTCTTGAGCTTGCGGGCCAGATTGCGGACCGGTTCCGGGGAAGCCGGCTTCGGGTCCTTGGTCACGAACCCGGTGAGCGTGAGCTCCGGGAGGAGGAACAGCGTCTGCTCAGGAGGGACCGCGGAATGTCTAAGCCTTGCTTTGACCGCCGCCTCGATGCGGCGGACATTCTCCTTGGGATCGGCCCAGGCGAGGTCCAGGGTCGTGGGCCAGAGGTGGAGGGGCTCTCGCATATCAGTACTCCGGTCCGAGTCTCTTTAGGACCTTCTCGAAGCGCTCCTGGAACGCGGGAGACAGGACATCCGTGCATACCGCGTAGCGGATGAGGGGCTCCTCTCCCTGCCCCAGGAAATGCACGCCTACCATGCCGGTCTCGTCCGTGACCCGGCGGTTGTAAGCCTGATGCCGGGGCCCTTCGAGCGCGGCTCCCAGCACCCGCTTGGGCACTTTCCAGAGCGTGAAGAAACCGGCGTCGGTCCTGCACGCGGGACGCAGTCCCGCCTTCTCCAGCTTGGGGACGAGGTAGGCCAGCCTCGCCTCATACATCTTCCGCCTGGCCTCCATCGACGCCTTGGCCTTCGTGCGGCCCTTGAAGAACTCGCCGTACGCGGCCATCACATAGGGGACGGGGCCCGACTCCGTGTTCCCCTTGATCATGAGGAAGTCTTCCACGAAATCCCTGGACCCGACCAGGGCGCCGAGCCTGGCGCCGGGGTCGCTGAAGGACTTGCTCACGGAGTAGAGCTCGAGCCATTCGAGCGCGGGATAGTCCTTTGCCGCCATCGCCAAAGGGATATGCTTCCCATCCGCCAACCCCGAGTAGGCCGCGTCATTGACCAGCCGGGCTCCGCGCTCCAGACAGTACTCGATGAGGGCCTTCCACTCCGCCTCGTCGGCTCCCACGGATGCGGGGTTGCCGGGCCTGATGACGAACACGAGGTCCGCTTTCGATCCATCGAGCGCGTCTACGTCCAGGCGCATGTTGTTCGCGCAGGAGAGCGGCCAGACCACGCGCTCCACCCCGACATAGCCGGCCCAGGTGCCGACCACGTCGTAGGCGGGGAGATTGGAGACCAGCCTGAACTTCTTCCTCCGGCCTCCCACTCCGCACGCCAAGAGCAGCTCGGCCGTCGCCGTCTTGATGCCCGGGATGGGGACGGCCCGCAGATGCTCGTGCTCGCTGACCCGGATGCGTCCGTGCAGCTCGACCATGCCCTCGGCGAAGCCGCGCAGGTCGCCGGACTCGGCGTAGGTGTGATGGTCGAAGCAGGGGTCCGCGGCGAAGCGGGACTGGAGCTCGAGGATCTCGCGCTCCGGCACCGTGTCCGGGTTGCCCAAGGAGAGGTTCAGGGCGGACGTCCCCGTGCGCGCCTCGTACCGGCGCACGTATTCGTAGATGCTCTGGAACAGGTTGACTCCGCTCTCGGGGATGCGTCTCATCGTCAGTCCTTCACTGACTCAACTCCCATATCCGCTCAGGACCAGGGCCCATCCGGGCCCTAGCGCATGAGCTTCTTGTAGTGGATGCGCTTGGGACCGGCGGCCTCGCCGAGCCTCTTGCGCCGGTCTTCCTCGTAGGCCTCGTAGTTGCCTTCGAACCAGCGGACCTGGGACTCGCCCTCGAAAGCCAGGATATGGGTCGCGAGCCGGTCCAAAAACCACCGGTCGTGCGAGATGATGACCGCGCAGCCGGCGAAGTCCTGCAGGGCCTGCTCCAAGGCCCTGAGCGTGTGCACGTCCAGGTCGTTGGTGGGCTCGTCGAGCAGGATGACGTTGCCGCAGTCGCGCAGCATCTTGGCCAGGTGCACGCGGTTGCGCTCGCCGCCGGAGAGGTCCTTGGCCATCTTCTGCTGGTCCGGCCCGGTGAAGTTGAAGTCCGCCACGTAGGCGCGGGACTTGATCTCGCGCTTGCCCAGGGTGATGACCTCCTGGCCGCCTGAGATGATCTCCCAGATGTTCTTATCCGCGTCCAGGGTGCGGTCCTGGTCCACGTAGGAGAGCTGGACCGTCTCTCCGATGAGGAATTCCCCGGAATCCGGCTTCTCCTTGCCCGTGATGAGACGGAAGAGGGTGGTCTTGCCCGCTCCGTTGGGCCCGATGACCCCCACGATGCCGCCCTGGGGCAGCCGGAAGCTCAGGTTCTCGAAGAGGAGCTTGTCCCCGTAGGCCTTCGACACCCCCTTGGCCTCGATGACGCGCTCGCCCAGCCTGGGCCCGGGCGGGATCCAGATCTCGAGCTCGCGCGCTTTGGCCTCGGGCTCCTCCTGGAGCATCTGCTCGTACGCCGAGATGCGCGCCTTGCTCTTGGCCTGCCTTCCCTTGGCTCCCATGCGTATCCATTCGAGCTCGCGCGCGAGGGACTTGCGGTACTTGGATTCCGCCTTCTCCTCGACCGCGAGCATCTGCTGCTTCTGCTCGAGCCAGGAGGCGTAGTTGCCCTTGTACGGGAACCCCTCCCCGCCGCGCAGCTCCAGGATCCACTCCGTGACGTTGTCCAGGAAGTAGCGGTCGTGCGTGGCCACGATGAGCGTGCCCTTGTACCTCTTGAGGTGCTGCTCGAGCCAGTCCACGGTCTCGGCGTCGAGGTGGTTGGTGGGCTCATCGAGCAGAAGGATGTCCGGCTCCAGCAGGAGCAGGCGGCACAAGGCGACCCGGCGCTTCTCTCCGCCCGAGATGACCCCGCATTTCATCTCCGGGGGCGGGCAGCGGAGCGCGTCCATGGCCTGCTCGAGCTTGCTGTCGAGCTCCCAGCCGCCGACCTGGTCGATCTTGTCCTGGAGGTCTCCCTGCTTCTTCAAGGCCTTATCCATCTCCTCGGGCGAGAGGTTGTCGGAGAAGGAAGCGCTGATCTTCTCGAAGTCGTCGACGAGCTTCTTGATGGACGCGACCCCCTCCTCCACGACTTCCTTGACCGTCTTCTCGGGGTCGAGCTTGGGCTCCTGCTCGAGCATGCCGAAGGTGTAGCCCTTGGACTTGGTGATCTCGCCGGTGTAGTCGGTGTCGATGCCGGCGATGATCCTCAGCAGCGTGCTCTTGCCCGCGCCGTTCTCGCCGATGACGCCGATCTTGGCGCCGTAGTAGAAAGAAAGGCCGATGCCCTTGAGCACTTGGCGCTTGGGAGGGACGATGCGGCCGACGTCTATTAGGGAAAATATAATTTGCTTGGTATCGACTGTGGTCGCCATGACAGCAGTGATGATAGCACTCTCTGAGACAGTTTGTGATAGAATCCCATCCGGCACCAGCAAAGGAGGAGCAACCATGCGGTCAGCGGGAAAAGCGACGATGTCCGCCGTTCTGTTGGTCTCGATGATCCTGTCCGGATGCGCCTGGCAGCGCATCCCGGCGGCGCCGAGCTACGCCGCGCCGTCGCCCCTGCCCCTGCGCGTCGGCGTCGTGCTCGCGGATACGCCGGCTTCCGCGGCCTACGGGCCCGGCGTCGTCAAGCTGTGGGAGGGGATGGGGGTCTTCAAGGCCGTCACCTACCCGTACAGGGACGGCGATCCGGTCGACGCCGTCCTCCGACTGACGGTCAACGGGCAATGGAAAGGCCATGGCGCGGGAGCCGGGATCATCGTCGGTCTGACGCTTGGGATCGCGAGCGTGGGCGTCGGGCCGAGCATGACCGGGGTCCACGATGCCGCGGCCGCGCTCTCGAAGGATGCGCAAGAGATCGCGAAATACGTGGTGCGCGCCGAATCGACGGTCAAGTGGGGCATGCAGGCCGACGCGACCGATGTCGGCAACAAAGCGGACGATCTCCAGCGGCGCAAGATCGCCGTCGAGCTCGCCCAGAAGCTCGAGGCCGATCGAGCCAAGCTCCTCAAAGCTTTGGGCAAATAGCCGCCGGTCGAAGACATCGCCGGCAAGAGCATGCCGTCGTCCCTTGACGGGTGGGTGGTCACGGACTCGAACGGCCGCGCCTGGAGCCGGCGCTGAGCGTCATGCTGAAGGAATGGAAAGACCTGCCCCAGCGCAAGGGAGAGCGCCGCCGCTGCTTCACCGACGGCGTGTTCGAGCTCTACACCTGGCACGAGCCCGACGGCAGCATCCGCGACTTCCAGCTCCTCTACCTCCTGGGAGACGGGCCCATGAGGGCCCTGCTCTGGTCCCGCGAGGATGGCTGCCGCCACTGCGGAGTGGACAGCGGCGAAGGCGACGGCTTCCAGCACGATATGGGCCGCGCCTTCAGCGGGACGCAAGAGCCCTTCGACAAGGCGCGCGTCCTCGAAGAGTTCACAAAATCCGCCGCGGGCCTGGAGCCGGGGCTCCGAAGCCGCATCATCAAGGCCATCCGCGCCGCCGCTTGAATGGGGAGCATCGAAGAGCGCGTCCGACGGCTGGTCCGAGAGGAGATCGCCGTCGTCCCCTACGACCCCCGCTGGCCCGAGCTCTTCGAGCGCGAGAAGGAGCATCTCCTCTCCTGCCTGCCCAAGGGCCTCGTCCGCCGCATCGAGCACTTCGGCAGCACCGCCGTGCCAGGGCTCTCGGCCAAACCCGTCATCGACATGCTCATCGAGGTCTCCAGCCTGGAGCAGACCCAACGACGCGTCGTGCCCATCCTGGAGGCTCAGGGCTACGACTACCTTTGGCGGCCCACGCTGGGAGACGACGGCCCCCCCTTCTACGCCTGGTTCATCAAGCGCGACCCTGCCACGCGCCGCCGGACGCATCACCTCCACATGGTCGAGGGGACGTTCACCGAGCACTGGGACAGGCTCCTGTTCAGAGACTACCTCATCGCGCACCCGGAGACGGCCCGTGAATACGGGGCGCTCAAGCTCCGTCTCGCGACCGGCTCTCCAAAGGACAGGGTCGCCTACACCATGGGAAAGACCGATTTCGTGACAGCGGTCACTCGCAGGGCCAAAGGCATCGATTCCAGCTCAGCGGGCTAAGAGGTGCGCAAGGGAGATAAGGCGGGAATATGGCGAAGATAACGATCAGCGAGAACGCTTTCACGTATCCGATGTCCATGACCCTGGTGGGGACGCTGGTGGACGGCCGTCCGAACTTCATGGCCGTCGGCTGGATCACAAGAGTCAATGTCAAGCCTCCCATGATCGCCGTCGCGCTGGGCAAGAACCACTACACGAACGGCGGGATCCGCGCCGCCAAGGCCTTCAGCGTGAACATCCCGAGCCTCGACCTCATCAAGCAGACGGACTACTGCGGCCTGGTTTCGGGCCGCAAGCAGGACAAGTCCGCCGTCTTCAAGGTGGTCCCCGGCGCGGCGACCGGGGCTCCCCTGGCCGATGACTGCCCGTTATGCATGGAATGCCGGCTGGTGGACGTCGTGGACCTCCCCACCAACGAGATATTCATCGGGGAGATCGTCGCCGCCTACGCCGAACCCGAGTGCTGCTCGGACGGCAAGCCCGACATCAAGAAGCTCAGGCCGTTCACCCTGACCATGCCCGACCATCAGTACTGGGAGGTCGGTCCCGTCGCCGGCAAGGCGTGGAGCATCGGAAAGGGGCTTGAGCCATAACATGGCCGCCAAGAAGGTCGACTACCCGATCCGCAAGAAGGAATGGGCTCCCAGCCTCATCCCGGGGCCCCTCGTCCTCATCTCCACCTGCGACCAAGCGAAAGAGCCGAACGTCGCTCCCAAGAGCTGGCTCCAGATGGCGGCCTTCGACCCTCCCACGCTCATGTTCTCAGGCAGCAAGGGCAACACGACCGAGAAGAACATCCTGGCGACCGGCAGCTTCGCCGTGAACCTCGTGGATGGCTCCATGGCCGACGAAGTCTATGGATGCATCGCCTGGTCGGGCCGCGAGCGCATCGAGAAGATGGGAATCACCCTGTCTGCGGCCAAGAAGATCGACGCCCCCCTGGTGGACCGATGTCCCGCGCATCTGGAATGCGTCCTGCAAGGCACGCATGAAATCGGGAGCGGCTTCATCGTGTTCGGCCGGATCGTCGCGGCCTCCATCAGGGAGGACATCCTGGCCGCTCCGCCGAAGGACAGATACCGGCTTCTGGACCCGGTCCTCTTCCTCGAGAACGGCCTATACTCGCGCGTGCGCGACGCCATCAGGACATAGTGATCTCCGAGAAGCTCGGGCTGCGCTTTCGACAGGTTTGCGCCGGGGTTGCGCGCCGCGCTGCACGCGGGCTACCTGGCGGCGACCTACCTGTTGATGCGTCTCGTCGTATAGGGCCTACGTCAGGTCCAGCTTGACGCTTATCGGCTGGGTCTCGGTCACGTCCAGGACGCCGGCGTAGGCGAACGGCCCCGCCTCCGCCACGAGCTTGTACTTCCCGGGAGGCACGTCGTGCACGCGGAACGCCTTCGCCGCCCCCCCCTCCAGGCATCCGAACATGGGTTCGCCCTTCTCCGACTCCAGGGTCACCTGCGTCGTGTGCACCTCGGCCATGTGCCTGCGGTCGGCGGAAGCGGGGAAGCTCAGCGTCCCGACCACGGACACCCGGTCGTCCGCGTTGGCGAAGCGCGGGAACACGAAATCGATGTTCTCGGTCATGCATCCGTCGCGCACCGGCACGTTCGCCCGTCTGCGGTACGTCACGGCGTAATAGCCCTCCACCGGCTGGGCCAGCATGGCCTTCACCACGGTCGGGGACCTCGAGGAGACCCAGGGCAGCACGTACTCCGTGTTGTAGGTCTTGGAGATGTTGTCGTCCGTGGTCCTGCCTCCGGGGGCCGGCCGGGCCATGTTCTTGACCATGCCGGAAAGCCCGCCCGGCTTGTGCATGAGGTAGGCGCTCTCCTGCTCCTCGGTGATGACGATGGGGTCCCCGTTCTCCCAGTAGAAGCGGCCGGAGACCGAGGCCCCGCGGTCCGGCGGGAGGTTCAGCCGTTCCTGCGGCTTGGGGGCGGTCACGAAATGGCCCGGCGCGTCCGAATGCCCCATGTTCGCCAGGGCCCAGGAGGAGAGGCGCCTGACCTCCACGGAGCGGTCCTCGAGCCGCGCCAGCAGGTCCGGAACGGCCTTGAGGTAGAGCATCTGCCCCAAACGCTGCGCGGCGCGGGCGCGCGTCGAGCTGGACACGCTCGCGAGAGCCTGCCGCTGCGCCTCGCCGAAGCCGTTCTGCTCGTAGATCTGGCAGAAGGCCTTCAGAGCGAAGCCGCGCAGCCCCTTGGACCATTTGAAGAGCGCGTTCTCCATGATGGCCCAATCCCCGGGCTTGAGCTGGTCCGGGAACGGAGGCCCGAGCTTGCGGAAGGCCTCGTTGGCGATGGCCATCAGGATGAGGGGCTGGAACTCGGTCTCGCGCTTCTCGCTGTACTTGGACCACGCCACGCGGCCTCCGATGACGCCGGCGGCGAGGAGCACCGCGAGGACCACGACGACCCAAAGGAGCATGTCGGAACTATGGTATCAAAATCCCTTCCACCCTGGACCGGGAAGCGCAGGACCTGCCTGGGCCACTCCAGCCTTGATGCCATGCGGGGGATAGTATACTATGCTCGAAAGATGCCGGCAGGATTCTGGCTCCGCTTCCTCGCGGCTCTCCTGGACCTGATATTGGTCCTGGATGCGGCCGTACTCATGAGCCCCTGGGCCCTCTGGGCCGCCCCTCTCTACTGGGCCTTGGCCGGGACCCGCTGGAACACCCTGGGGAAGCGCCTCACCGGCATCCGCGTCGTGCGGCTCGACGGCAGCCCTGCGGGATACTTCCGCTGCCTGTTGCGCGCGCTGCTCTGCCCTCTGGGGATCCACAACTGGGCCGCGCGCACCAAGGTGGTCCTGGAAGGGGACAAGACCCTGGCGCGGCGCGTCTACCCGGCCCTGGGACTCTGCGTGGCGCTCAACCTCCCGGCCTATCACATCTACAGGACTTTCATGGACCTCCTCCGCGTCTCGGCTGAAGGCGCCACCCAGAGCAATCTCGGCGCGATCCGCAGCGCGCTGAACATCTACAACGGGGATATGGAAGGGCTCTACCCGGCGGACCCACTCAGCCTGACTTTGGGCGGCAAGTACCTCAAGGCCATCCCCCCGACGAGACTCAAGCCCTACCATCCGGAGACCTCGAGCTTGCGCATGGGCAAGACCCCGGCGGACACGGGCGGCTGGCTCTACAACAACGACGCTGGAGACAAGGAAGGGTTCGGCTCGGTCTCCGTGGACTGCACGCACACGGACCACAGGGGAAGCATCTGGAGCGAGTACTGAACATGCCAAAGAACATGCCCGGCCTGTTCCTCCTGCCTCTGCTGATGCTGGCCTGCGGATGCGGGGACGCCCTCGACTGCGCGATGTCAAAGAGCAACCACGAAGCTTCCATCGGGAATCTGGGAAGCATCCGCAGCGCCCTGTCCATCTACTACGGGGACATGCAGGGGCAGTACCCGACGGACCTCATGACCCTGACGAAGGACCGTAAGTACGTGACATCGATCCCGGACGTTCACACGATCTGCATCAACGGGACGGTCCACCATTCCCGCTCCGGCAAGCTGACCTACTTCCCGTCCCCCGCGGCGGCGGATGATCAAGGCGGGTGGGGCTATGTCAACGAACCCACGAGTCAGGATTTCGGCGCCGTCTTCATCAACTGCACGCACACGGACTACATGTCCAAGAGATTCAGCGACTACTGAACATGCCCCCCTCCCCCCGCACGGCGGAGTTCGCCGGCCGCTTCTACCCGGAGTCCCCCGAGGAGCTCTCGCGGGAGATCGACTCGTACCTGGACAAGGCCAAGGTCCCCCGGATCGAAGGCGACATCGTCGCGGCTTTGGCTCCGCACGCGGGCTATTCCTACTCCGGCCCTGTGGCCGCCCACACCTACAAGGCGCTCCAGGGAAAAAAGTTCGACGTCGTGGCGATCATCGGCAGCCCGCACCGCGCGCCCTATCCAGGCCTTCTCTTGGACGAACGTTCCGCCTACCGCACCCCGTTGGGAGAGGTCCCGGTGGACCTCGACGCCCTGGACAAGCTCCGCCGGTCCCCGGCCCGAGTGCGCGTGTCCCCGGAAGCCCACGCGGGGGAGCACTCCGTGGAAGTGCAGGTGCCCTTCCTGCAGAAGACGCTCGAAGGCTTCTCCATCCTCCCCATGGTGGCCGGCGCGCATAGCGCCGAGGAGGCCAAGCCTCTGGGAGAGGCCCTGGTCAAGGCGCTCGAGGGCAAGCGGGCGCTCATCCTGGCCTCGGCGGACCTCTCGCATTTCCCCTCGCAGGAAGACGCACGGCGCGCGGACCTGGCCTGCCTGCAGGCCGCGGCGGTCATGGATCCCGAGTACCTCTTCACCACCGAAGCCGCGCTCATGGACCTGCGCATCAAGCGCATGGACTGCGCCTGCTGCGGGACAGGCGCCCTAGCCGTGGCCCAAGCAGCGGCGGCCCGTCTGGGCGCCGACCGCGGCCAGGTCCTTCGCTACGCCAACTCGGGCGACGTCTCGGGGGACCCGGACCGGGTGGTGGGCTACGGCTCGGCCCTGTTCCTGAAGACAGGCAAGCCCCGAGAGGAGCGGCTCTTCGAGCTGTCGGAGTCCGACAAGAAGGAGCTCCTCGCCCTGGCCAGGAAGAGCCTGGACGAGCACCTGCGCAAGGGGACGGAGCCCAAGCCCGTCCTGTCCGAGAACCCGCGCCTGAACCTGCCGTCCGGCGTGTTCGTGACCTGGTGGCGGCGCGGGGCCTCCGGCCTGGACCTCAGAGGCTGCATCGGCGACCCCTACGCGGAGAAGACGCTGGGCAACGCGGTCGGCTACTACGCGATACAGAGCGCGACCTCGGATCCCCGTTTCCCCAGGATACGCGGGCCCGAACTCCCTCTCCTGGCCTGCGAGGTCTCCGTCCTCTCTCCCATGATGCCGTCCTCTTTGGACCGCGTGCGGCCCGGGATCGGGGTCATGCTGGCGTCCGGAGACAGACGCGGCCTTTTCCTGCCTGAAGTCTGGGAGAAGCTCCCCGGAAAAGACGAGTTCCTCGGCGAGCTGTGCCGTCAGAAGCTCGGCCTGTCTTACGACGCCTGGAGGACTTCGAGCCTGGAGGTCTTCACCTTCTCGTCGCAGGTGGCGCTGGAGGAGTGAACCGCCAGATGCCGATGTCCGGGCCGAAGCGGCCGTCGGACAGGCCGCGCACCGAGTAGACCGGCTCCGCCTTCCGCCTGACCCGCTCCATGAATTTCCGATACTCCTCGACCGAACGCGGGAACCAGCGCAGGTTCTCGGGCACGGGGGAGAAGGCCCCGTCGTAGTACGAGTTGAGCACCAGGGCGTCCACCCCGGCCGCCTGCAGCTCGTCCACGAATCCCGGATAGTAGATGGGGTCCCGCTCCGGGCTGCTGCCGACGGCCTCCGGGAACCCGTACTGCCGCGTCCCGACCTGCTCGTGCAGGATGAACGCGAAGGGAAGGCCGAAGAAGTCGTGCGTGAAGAATGGAGACATGAACACCTTGGACCCTGCGGGGATGTTCTCCCTGGCCCATGCGCGAGCCAGACGGTTGGTCGAGGGTCTGCGGAGCCTGCTCATGGTCCCGCCGGTCTTGAAAGCCGGGACCGCCAGCAGCAGCCCGAGCAGAAAGACGTAGGCCCGCCCGCGGTCCCGGGACAAACGCTCGAGGAAGCAGCCCGTCAGGCTGTAGAGGATGGGGAGCACCGGGATGAGCAGCCTGGCGGACTTGGCATGCCCCGGGCTGGAGATGGCTGCGATATAGGAGACGACGTACGCCGCGTAGAGGAACGGAGCGAATCCGAAGCGGGTGCTCAAGCCCGCGGCCAAGGCGACGAGCCCGGCGCAGAACAGAAGGGGCCCGGCATTGACCCAGAGCGAGTAGCCCAGCCAAGGCGTGGACCAGGAAGGCGTCTTGGAGATGAGGAGGTCCAGATACCCCCCCTGCACCTCGCCGATAGCGCCGTACGTCTGCGTGGCCAGCTCGGAGGCGAAGCTCCTCAGATACCGGCCGAAATCGGGGATGAAATAGGGGGTGGTCAGAAGGAACGCGGCGACGCAGCACGCTCCCCCCGCTCCCAGGCCTTTGAAGAGGAGCGAGCGCTTCTTCGCCTTATAGGCCGCGGCGATCGCAGTCGCGGCCAGGAACACGCTGGCGAAGATGCCCGTGTATTTCGTCCCGGCGGCCAAGCCGATCAAGGTCCCTGAGAGAGCGTAGGGGCCGACCTGGGTGGGCATCCCGGCCAGAGTCGCCATGGCGAGCGTCATGAGCATGGTCATGAGCGTGTCCGTGGCCGTGACCCTGGAGAAGGTCAGGCACTCGATGGACAACGCCGTCAGCAGCGCGGCGGCCAAGCGGCCGCGGGTCCCGCAGACCTTGCCCGCCGCGCTCCACGCCGCGCCGACCATCCCGACTCCGCACAGCGCCGCGACGATCCGGCCGATGAGATGCCTCCAGTAGACGCTCTCCGCTCCGAAAAGCCAGTAGAGGCAGGCGAGCAGACCGCTGAACAGGCCCGGGTATTGGAAGTACAGGGGACGCAGGCTCCCCTGCTCGAGCATGCGGCCCGCGTGCCCCACGAATTTGAAGGAGTCCACGTACGGGACCTCGGGGAGGTCGAAGTCCAGCCGATAGAACCGCAGCAGAGCGGCCAAGGCCAGGACGCCGTAGAGGGCCCACGGACGGCCCTTCATCCCCACACGCCCGCCACGGCCGAAGAGCATTTCGGACAGCGTCCGCCCATGATGATGTTGGATAGGACCCTGAATCCGCGCCTTTGCACGAGCGTCTGGGAGCATCCCGCGCAGCGGGTGTCCTCCAGCCCTCCGCCCGCCTCCGGCAGGTTCCCGGCGTAGACGTAGCGCAGCCCTTCGGCCCGGCCGATCCACGCCGCGCGCTCCAGGGTCCGCGCGGGGGTCGAGCAGGCTTGCGCCATCTTGTAGTCGCCGTGGAAAGCCGTGACATGCCAAGGGATGTCCTTGGAGACTCCCGCGAGGAACTTGGAGATGCCCCGCAGCGCCTCGTCCGAGTCGTTCATGCCCGGGACCACGAGAGTCACCACCTCCACCCAAGTGCCGCTGCAAGCCAGTGTCTCGATGGCGGCCAGCACCTTGGAGAGCCGCGCCCCCATGACGTTCCGGTAGGTCCGGTCGTCGAAGCATTTCAGGTCCACCTTGAAGAAGTCCACCCAGGGCCGGAGGGTCTTGAGAGCCCGCTCCGAGGCGAAGCCGTTGGACACGAAGGCCGTGCGCAGGCCCTCGGCCCTCGCCTTCTCGAACACGGCCATGGCCCACTCCGCCGTGACGAGGGGTTCGTTGTAGGTGGAGGTCACCACCGGGACCCCGTGGTCCTTGGCCAGGCCGATGAGCCACTCGGCGGAGCACTCCTGCACCGGAGCGCGCGCCTCGGGGTCGCGCAAAGCCTGGCTCGAGACCCAGTTCTGGCAGAACCTGCAGCGCAGGCTGCAGCCCAGCATGCCGAACGACAGTGTCGCGCTGCCGGGCAGGACGTGGAAGAACGGCTTTTTCTCGATGGGGTCGACCTGCAGGCCCGCGGCGTAGCCGAAGGGGACTTTCAGACGGCCGTCCTCGTTGAAGCGTACCCGGCAGATACCTGCGCGCCCTTCACGGATACGACATTCGTGCGCGCAAGCCCAGCAGCGCACGCTCCCGTCGGGGAGCCTGTCGTAGAGAGAGCCTTCCCGGCTCAGCCGCGCTAGACGACTCTGCACCAGAGGACCTTGAGATACTCGCCCTCAGGGTAGTCGGCCGCGACCGGATGGTCCGGCCCTGCGCCCGACTTCCTGAACACCTGCACGCGGCGGCGGGCTACGCCCGCAGCCGTGCGCAGAAGCCCCTCGAACTCATGCCAGGGCAGAAGGCCGCTGCAGGAGCAGGTCACGAGGATGCCGCCCTCTTCCACCACGGCCAGGGCCAGCTTGTTGAGGTCCAGGTACTTCTGCCTGCCGAGGGCATAGCCCTCCCGGGTGGCGATGAGCTTGTACGGGTCCAGGATGACCATGCCGCAGGTCTGCTGGTTGGCCCCCATCTGTCTCAGGTACGGGAACGCGTCCACGCACACGTTGCGCACCTTCACGTCGTTGAGGTCCGCGTTCCTGCGGCAGATCTCGGACGCCTCGGGGTCGAGCTCCACGCACGTGACTTCCTCCGCCTTGCCGAGCTTCTTGGCGTAGAGCCCGAAGCCGCCCGTGAAGCTGCACACGTCCAGGACCTTGCGGCCGGCCGCGAGCCCGGCCGCGAACAGCCGGTTTTCCCTCTGGTCGCAGAAGAAGCCCGTCTTATGCCCGCCGGTCAGATCCACCTCGAAGGCCACCCCGTTCTCCTGGATGCGGGTCTTCCGGGACCGAGCCTCCTTGAGGCGGAACCCCTCCATGGTCTGGGTGTGGCTCGAGGCCCGGTGCGTGAAGCGCGCCCCCGGGAAGAGCCCTCCCAGTATCCGCTCGATGAGCCCCGCCTGTTTGAACATGCCGAGTGAATAGAACTCCAGGACGATGTCCTTCCCGTAGCGATCCACCACCAGGCCGGGCAGGCCGTCGCCGTGGTCATGGATGACGCGATAGGCGTCCGTCCTCTCGTCGAGGCGCAGGAGGCCGCGCCGGAACTCCACCGCCGCTTCAAGCTTGTCCGCGAAGAACTCCTCGGCCCCGAAGGCCGGGATGCCGCGGGAGAGCAGGCGCAGGGTGATGAGGCTCTTGGGGTTGTAGAGGGCCACGCCGTAGGGAGCGTCGGTCTTGTCGTAGACGGCCACGATATCGCCGGGACGCGCGGCAGGGTCCACCTCGTCGATCATCCTCTTGAAGAGGGTCGGGCCGGACGAGGCCGAGCGCAGTCTCACCCAGGGAAGAGTTCCGGAATGAGACGCCGGAGCGGGCTTGTCCATCAGGGGTATGATAGATGATGCGGCGGGCTCAGTCCAATGGGAGGCGGACCGCTTCGCCCTGCTCGAAGTACTGGTAGGTCTCGTACCCGCCGCCGTAGAAGGGGACCGAGTCCTTGAAGCGCTCCCCGTCGAAGGAGATGACGCCGTGGATCTCCACGGAGTAGCCCAGGAGCTTGCGCAGCCTGGCCTTGAGCTCCTCGGGGACGGGGCCGCGCATGCCGTAGTCGTTCTTGACCAGGGGGACGATGTCCAGGTCGCTGTGAGGACCCACGGGCCGGAAGCCTTTCAAGGCCGAGGCCTTGCCCTTGGCCCTGGAGCCGATCACGGCCAGGTCGATCATGTCGTCGCCGTAGTGCTCCTTGAGGATGGAGACGACTTCCTTGCTCTGGGCCTCGTTCATGCCGTAGACCCCGGTCACGGGGTCGCGGACCGCGGGGTCGGGCAGCGAGAGGGACTGGAGCGAGGGGCTCGGGAGCGTGGACGACATCCCGGGGGCGAGCAGGGGAGCCTTCAGGCTGAGGCTCTCCGGCCCCGAGAGGCTCCAGCCCATGGGAGCGGCCGCGACCGGAGCGGCTCCCGGCGCGGCCGCCGCGCGGGTCTGCGCTTGCGCGGGCTGGGTCAGGAACAGCAGCAATGCGAGGAGCATCACGTATAGTATGCAGGAACCGGACGGATCATGCCTGGGCCGAAAGGGCTCAGGATGGATGTAAAAGGTCCCAGGGCGGAGCTTCAGCGGAGGCGCTGTTCAGCCAGGAGGAACGCGGCCACGCACGCTAGCGACAGGTTGTCCGCGCCGGCCACATGACGGCGGGCGGCCGAGCGCGACATGAAGCGCAGCTCGATCTCTTCGAGGTCTCCGGAATCGGGCTCCTGGACCTTGCGGCACCCTTCCGCCAGGAACATGTGGACCTTCCCGCACCCATAGTTGCTGTGCTGGAAGTAGCTGCCGAGCCGGGTCCATCGCCGCGAGGCGTAGCCGGTCTCCTCCAGCAGCTCCCTCGCAGCCGCCCTTCGAGGAGGCTCGCCGGCCAGAGCGGCGCCCCCCGGGAACAGGAGCCCCACGATGCGGAAGCCGTGGCAGTATTTCTTGAGAAGGATGAACCGGCCGTCCTCGGCCCGCGGGACGATCGCGACGTAGTCGGGGAAGCGGATCTGATGGTAGTCGTCGAGCCTGCGTCCGTCCGGAAGGCGCACGCACTGCGACGACACGCGGAACCACGGCTTGGCCGAGAAGACCGTCCGTTCCTTCAGTATCTTCCAGGGGCGCATGAGAGGGGCCTCAATCGCCCAGCAGCTTCCGCTTGAGGCGATGCCGGGTCATCGCCTCGATGTGTCCCCTGGCCGTGCGGCCGAACCTGGCTTCGATCTTGGCCAAGAGCCGCGGGTTCTTGAAGTAGGCGTCGAAGGCATAGTCGCGGAACCGGACCACGTCCGCGGAGCTCAGGTGCTCGGTCGGCAGCGGCTGAAAATGGTATCCCTGCGAAGCGTAGCCCAGCCACGTGGGGGGGAGGACGCCTTTGCGCTCGGACTCCTCGTAGAGGTCCGCTCCCGGGAGGGCCATGGCGCAGAAGAAGCTGGGGAAGGAGCAGTTGAGCTCGAAGGCCAGGTTGAGGGTCTCCTGCATGGTCTCCCAGTCGTCCCCCGGGAGGCCGAAGACGAAGTTGGCGCAGAGGTCGATGCCGGCGTCGTGGACCTTCGCCACGACCCTGCGGATGACCTCCTTGTCGTAGCTCCCCTTGTTCGAGAGCTTCAGGATCCTCGCGTTGGCGGACTCGATGCCGAACTTGAACCAGTTGAACCCCGCCTTCTTGAGCGTCCTGAGCTCCGAAGCGTCCATCGCGTCCACGCGGTCTACGCGCGCGAACGCGCAGATGTTCAAGTCCAGGCCGAGCCGGATGAGTCCCTCCGCGATGGGAAGGTAGTGCTCCTTGTTGAACACGAAGAGCTCGTCGTTGAGGTTGATATGCCGGACCCCGTAGCGCTTCGCGAGCGTCTCCATCTGTTGGAGGGTCCACTCGGGGGACCAATACCGGACGCGCCTCTCGCCGAATGTGGCGTGGATGGCGCAGAACCTGCACTTGAAAGGACAGCCCAGGCTGGTGAGCATGGAGGCGCAGCGGTCGCGAGTCTCGAGGCTCTGCAGGCACATCCAATTGAAGCCCCGGTACTGCCCGCTGCCGATGGGGAGAAGGTCCCAGGCCACCTCGTCCAGCTCTCCCGTGAGATCCTGGACCGGTTTTGGGCGCGGGGTGTGCCGGATGTCCTGTCCCTCCTTCCACCACAATCCGGGGACCTTTTCCAAGGGCTTGCCTTCCAGCAGGGCGCGCAGGGTGTAAAAACCCTCCCCTTGGGCCACCATGTCGCAGGACTCCTCCCGAAGGGTGCGCTCGGGGAGGGCCGACGGATGCCAGCCCGTGAGGATGAGTCGGATATCCGGACAGCGCTGCTTGAGCTTCCGGCAGAGCAGGCCGACCGCGGTCATGATCGGGGTGCAGGTGTTGGCCTGCTGGCTGTAGACGACGATCGCTGTCAACCGGGCCCCGGCCTTCAGGATCTCCTCGGCGGATTCCTCCTGGCCGAGGTTCCGGACATTGGCGTCGAGGATGTCGACCGAGAAGCCGTGCTTGCGCAGGTACCCGGCCGTCAAAGCGGCCCAAAACGGGGGATCGATCGCCGAGAACTCCATGCTCAGGTCCTGATAGACCTGTCTCTTGGTCCCGCCGACGTTCACCAGGAGTATGTCGAGCTCGCGCGGCATCCGTTCACCCCGTCACACGGCCTTCCACGCGCGGCGGCACGCCTGCGCCGTCGCCTCGGCGTCGAACCCCCACCGCCGCCGCAGGGTCTCCCGCCGAGGGCTGCCCAGAGCGAGCTCGTCGGGCGGACCGAGCCGGATCAGCGTCGGCCGGCGGGCAGATCCGCAAAGCCGCTCCGTCACCGCGCGGTGAAGCCCTCCCATGGGCGAGGTCTCCTCGACGATCACGAGCGTATGCGCCTCGGCCGAGATCTCCTCAAGGGCGCCCGTGTCGATGGGCTTGAGCGTGTGGAACTGATGGACCCACGGACGCATGCCCTCCGCCTCCAGGGACTTGGCCGCCTCCAGCGCGACCGACGCCATCTCGCCGAACGAGAGGATGGCGACCTTCTCCCCGCGCCGCAGCAAGCGGGCCCGGCCCAGGGTCACCGGCGCCGGAGACTCGTAGGAGGGCTCCCCGAATTTCCCGATGCGGATGTAGGATGGCCCGGGCAGGGCCGCGAGCTGGGGCAGAAGAGCGCGTACTTCCGTCGGATCTCCGGGGACCGTCACGGTCATGCCCGGCAGCAGGGACATCAAGCCCACATCGTCGGGCGAGTGGTGGGTGACGCCGGTCGTGGAATAGCAGTAGCCTCCCCCGGCTCCGACGACGACCACCGGCAGCCGCGGATAGGCGACGGCGATGCGCAGCAGCTCGTAGGCCCGTCCGGTCATGAAGGATGCGATGGAGTAGACGAAGGGGCGGAAGCCCTCGCGAGCCAAGCCTGCTCCGGCGCAGGCGAGCTCCGCCTCGGCGATGCCGACGTTGATGTAGCGGGGGCCGAAGCGAGCCTTGAAGTCATCGAAGACCTGGAACCCCAGGTCTCCGGTCAGGAAGACGACCGCCGGATCCTTCCGGGCCAGATCCGTCAGGGCTTCGACGAAAGCTCGGCGCATGTCAGGCTTCCCACCCCAAGGGCCGGGCCGCGAGCTCTTCAAGAGAGCGGCGCAGGTCGTCGTCGGAGGGGACGCGGTAGTGCCAGAGGACGTCGCCTTCCATGAAGGACACGCCCAGCCGGGTCCGGACGATGACGGCGGAAGGCTTCCCCTCCTCGAAGGGGAAAGGCTTGAGCGCGGCGAGGAACGCGCCGATGTCCGAGCCATCCACGGTCCGGGCGGCCCAGCCGAAGGCTCTGAACTTCTCCTCCAGCGAGGCGCCCCCCATGAGCTCGTCGCTGCGTCCCACGGCCTGGATGCCGTTGTAATCCACGACCGCGAGGAGCTTTTCCAGCCGCTGCGCCGCGGCGAACATAGCGGCCTCCCACACGCTCCCCTCGTTGCACTCTCCGTCGCCCAGCAGGACGACCGCCCTGGCGGCAGAGCCCTTGAGCCGGAGCCCGTAGAGCATCCCGGTCGCCAGCCCTAGACCGATGCCCAGGCTCCCGCTCGAAGCCTCGAGAGCCGGCAAGGCGTGGGCGCAAGGGTGGCTGGCCAAAGGGGAGCCCTCGCGGCCATAGTCCCGGAGCAGTTCCACCGGGAAGAAGCCGAGGTCCGCCATGATCGCGTACAGGGCTGAGCAGCCATGGCCCTTGGAGAGGATGAAGCGGTCCCTTTCCGGATGCCGCGGCTCCTTGGGGTAGAGACGGAGCCAGGAGTAGAAGAGCGCCACCAGGGGGTCCACGGGGCTCAGCGCGGAGCTGAGATGGCCCTCCTTGGCATGATGAGCCATCTTGACGCAGGTCGCCCGGATCTGACGCGCTTTCTCGTGGAGACCGTCGACATCCATCGTTCCGTATTAAATACAAATGCCTACCGTGCACGCAACCGGCACGCCCCCCCGCTCAGAGTTAACCTAAAGTTTCGTTGTCATATGCCGGAGAGGGGCTTAAGCTATCCGCAGGATGGGAGGCCCCTCATGCCGAACAGGAACCGGATCGTGGTCGTCGACGCGGACGCCGGCGTACTGGACCACCTCACCGTGATGCTGGAGGAGGCGGGCTTCCGGGTCACGACCGCGACGGATACGGGTCAAGGCTTCATCCAGGCCGCGGTGCTCAAGCCCGTGCTCATGATCCTGGACCTGAGGCTCGCCTGCGTCAACGGCGAGGCCGTGTTGCTGCGCCACCTGCGCAGCGCCTACCGGCTCCAGTCCATGCCCATCATCGTTCTGACGACCCTGGACCCGCTCAAGGTGGTCGGCATCGTCCCCTTGGACCCGCTCATCCAGGTGATGCTCAAACCTCCGCAGAGGGAGCGCCTCCTTGGGGCGATCCGCACGCTGCTGCCGGCCATCCCCGACATGCGCTAGCATCCCCCATTCCAACAGACTCCTCAAGATTCATATAGTGGTCCCATGACGCTCCGCATCCTGCATGAGGACGCCAGACTCATCATCGTGGACAAGCCCTCCGGCCAGCCGGTCATCCCGGGGCGCGGCGTCGAGCCTGGGAGCTCGCTCGTGGAGCAGGTGTCCCGGCATCTCGAGGCCAAGGCCTTCGTGGTCCACCGCATCGACCGGGAGACGAGCGGCATCGTCCTCTTCGCCAAGGACGCGGCGGCCCACCGGGACATCTGCCTGCTCTTCGAGGCCGGCCGGGTGGAGAAGACCTATCAAGCCCTCGTCCTCGGGGCCGTGAGCGCGGACGGGTGCGTCGACAAGCCGCTCCGGGAGTTCGGCTCCGGCCGCATGGGCGTGGCGGAGAACGGCAAGCCCTACAAGACCGTCTACAAGGTCTTGGAGAGGCTCCGGGGAGCCTCGCTGCTGACGGTAGAGCCCCGGACCGGACGCCGGCATCAGATCCGGGCGCATCTTTACTCCATCGGCCATCCCGTGCTGGGCGACAAGCTCTACGGAAAGCCCGTCCCGGTCGGCGGCGCCGTCAGGCTCATGCTGCACGCCCGGCAGCTTCGCCTGGGGTGGGGCAAGTCGCGCATCGAGATCGAGTCCCCCCTCCCCCCGGATTTCTCGGCCGCGCTCGAGTCCTTCCGCTAGCCCCCGCGCATTGGATATAATGGAGGTCGTTCCTCCATGGCGAGCCGACCGACCGAAACGTCCGAGTCCGAAAGCAACGGCAGGCTGAAGGGATCGACCCTGCACCCGGAGAACATCGCGCACCGGGGGCCGGTATTCCAATTCTTCTGGCCCTTCACCAGCTACATCGTCACCGGCGTCTCGGCCGGCGCCGCGAAGTTCTTCTTCAAGGCGCTCAACACGACGCTCGTCTTCGGAGAGGAGAACGTCGGCGTCCAGCCGAACACCCTGCTGCTGCCGAACCACCAGACCATGATCGACGGCTTCCTGGTGGGCTCGCTCGTCTTCTTCCCGAAATCGCTCTTGAAGCCCAGCCTCTTCCCCTGGCTGCCGGCCGCGTGGGAGAACTTCTTCGAGAACCCGGTGATGCGCTTCTTCTCGGACAACTGGCGCTGCATCCCGGTGAAGAAAGGCCGCAAGGACGTGGGCGCCATGCTCCGCATGGAAGCGTGCCTGCGGGAAGGCGTCCTGATCGTGTTCCCCGAGGGCACGCGCACGCGGGACGGCGGGCTGCTGCCCCCGCGGTCCGGGATCGGCTACGTGATGCTCAAGACGCGGCCCAAGGCCATCCCGGTGTGCATGGACGGCATGAGCGGACTGCAGCCCGTGGGCCATTTCTGGCCGCGGGTCTTCCGGACCATCCTGCTCTACTACGGCAAGCCCGTGGACCTCTCCGAGTTCTACGACCAGCCCATCACCCGCGAGACGGCCCAGGCGGCCATCGACAAGGTTTTTGCAGAGGTGGGGCGGCTCAAGAGGATACTGGAGCGCTACCGCCGCTTCCGGAAACGCCTGCTGATCAAGAAGCCCTTCTGGTTCCGCCTCTACGAGCCCTGATCACTGGGCCTTCGAGTCCTGCTTCTGCTCCAGCCAAGCCTGCGTGGCTTCGGTCATGAAGCTCGTCAGCCATTTGTCCTGCTCGGCCTGAAAGGCCTTCACGTCGTTCTGGAGTTGGGTGAAGAACTCCGCGAGATCCTTCTTCTGCGATTTCTCGAAGGATTGGAGCTGAACCGACTGAAGGTCCTCGAACTTGGACGTCATCTGCTTGTGGTATTCCGGGTCGAGGGTGGCCAGCGTCTGCATGTGGTTGAGCCTGTTCCGGGCGATGGAGACGTCGAAGTCCTTCCGGCTGTTGTAGCAGCGCGTCCAGAAATCGTCCCAAGCCTTGCTCATGCGCCTGCCGAATATCTCCTGCGCCCGGTGGGAATCCTCGAGCTGCTTCAGCCGCACCTTCAGGTAGGCGTTGATGTTCTTCCGGTCGCCGTCGGTCTTCTGCCCAGGCTCGACCGCGTCGTCCTGGATCATTTTCTTGGCCTTCTTCTCCGGCTTCGGCGAATCGCTCTTGCGGGACGCGGAGTCGGACTCGCCCATATAGTCCTGCGCGAGGAGCGTCCCCGAAAGCGGCAAGACGGCGGCGCACAGCACGACGGCGATCCGGGCGATCTTCATTGTGGGCTCTCCAATGTGGCGTCAGTATAGAATAATGCGCCTATCACAGGAAGCGCTCGAGCTCCTCGCACTCCGGGAAGCGGCTGAGCGCCCCTCGCGCGACCTCGCGCGCCGCATCCAGGTCCTCCAACTGGGCGTGGGCCAAGGTCCGGTGAAGGTAGAGCGACCGCTCCTCCGGACATTCCGCCATGCCCTCCTTGCAGACCTCGACGCATTCGTCCAGGCGCCCGGACCGCAGCAGGACCTTGGAGAGGATGGAGAAAGCGATGGGCCGCCGCTCTCGGCGGGCCATCGCCCGCCGGCAGGCGGCCTCCGCCTCCCCGGCCATCCCGAAATGCGCGAGCGCGGCCAGAAGCAGGGCCTCATATTCGGGCGCATCGCCGCACCGGCGCGCGAAGCTCCTGAGGGCGGCCGTGAGGTGCCTGCACGGAGTCCAGGCCGGCTCGGCGCCTTCCAGACGAAGGCGGACGAGCCTGCGGAACTCGTGGCGCTCGGGACGCCCGGCCTCGGGGAAGAGCAGCTGCCGCCCGCCCGGGGGCGAGAGCTCCCCGTCGAGCTCTCCCCACCTGCAGTCCGTCCCTTCCGGGATGCGGTAGCCCTCGGCCGGCATCTCGTACAGGACGGGAGCCTCGTCTGGAGGGTGCCCCGCGGAGAGCGCGTCCACCTCCGGCCACTCCAGCCGGACCCCGCCCGAGATCCCGGGGCTCAGCAAGATGCCGGAGAGGCAGGGGACATCGTGCAGCAGGCCGTAGACCCGGCCGGGGTCGTGCCGCATCCACTGCCAGTGCTCGCCCCTTTGGCCCGCGAGGCCCCGCTGGGCGACGAAAGCAGACACATGCTCCTCCCGCGAGAATACCGGGATCCACACCCCGCCGGATCCGCAGTCCGGGTCCGCCCAGACAGAGAACGTATCCCCGGAATGGAAAGAGCGGGTCTCCGTCCCATCGACAGGCTTCTCCCCGCAGTGGAGCAGGTAGGTAGGACAGCGCAGGAGTTCTCCGTAGAGCTCCCTCCGGCTGCTCAGCGGTTCGCGGGCCGCCTCGCGGGTGAAACCGTCCAAACGCTCGCTCACGGGCCTTCCGAGCATTTAGGCAGTTTCCATCGCGGGGAGTCAACAGAAAAGAGGAAATCCCCAATTATGGGGATTTCCTCAGTCCCGGCGGCGACGCCGCTCGGAGGCTCATCAGGTAGTCCGCCTCGGCGGATGTCCCTACCCATTATCTACACCCTCAACCTTGATTTGTCAAGGGGCCTTCGCTTGTGATATCGTGTCCCCATGGAGCTCCCGCGCCGGGTGCACGCGCGCTTTCCCTGCCGCATCGCGGTCCGCCTGCGGGCGGGCCCCTCCTCGTGGCCGGCGGAGATCGTCGAGATCAGCGCGGGCGGAGCCGTGGTCCGCGTCGACGCGGACCTGCCGGGCCCAATGATGGAAATCGATGTCCCGGAACCGGGCGGCACGGCGATCATCCGCTCACGCATCGTGCGCAGGACCGGCAGCGACTACGCGGTGCAGTTCGAGCCGCACTTCAGCGAGCAGCACAAGCTCAAGCGCATCGTGGACGCCGCGCGTAGGTCCTCGGGCCCAGCCTGAAAGCCCCTTCTTCCGCGGAGCGAACGGGCCCTTCGCCCCTGGAGGACGCCGGAACGCCGGCTATCCTATCCGCGATATGCCGGACACCGCGATAGAGGAGCGCGACCACCCCCTGGTCTACCTCTCCGCCCAATTCATCCAGGCGAAGCAGTACCTCGAAGCCATCCTGGGGTCCACCTCCGACGCCATCATCACGACCGACCTGCGGGGCCGGGTCATGTACTTCAGCCCGGGAGCGGAGAAGCTGCTCTGCAGGAGGAGCCTGGAAGCGGTCGGCGCGCCGGCCGCCGGCCTCTACGCGCGGGGCCGGCAGGACGCCTGCACGGTCATGCGCATGCTGCTCGCCAAGGGGAGCATCTCGGACCACGAGACCGCGCTCCTCACCGCGGACGGGAGGGAAGTCCCCGTGAGCATGTCCGCCGCCCTGCTGCGCGATCCGGCCGGCAGGATCATCGGGACCCTGGGCATCTCCAAGGACATCAGCCGCCGCCTCGAACTGGAGCGGCGCCTTCGGGAGATGTCCATCACGGACGCCGTCACGGACCTCTACAACCACCGCCATTTCGAGGAAAGGGTCTGTGCCGAGGTGCAGCGCGCCAAGCGGCTGCGCCAGGACCTGTCTTTGCTCGTCATCGATCTCGACCGCTTCAAGGAGGCGAACGACCTCTGGGGCCATCTGGAAGGGGACCGCATCCTCCGGGAGACGGCTGCCGTCCTCAAGCAGTGCCTCCGGCGGGACGTGGACGCCGCCTTCCGGTACGGGGGCGACGAGTTCGTCGTGCTGCTCCCGGGGCTCGACGCGGGCAACGCGGCCAAGGTGGCGGAGCGCATCCGCAAGAGCTCGGAAGAGAAGACCTACGCCTCGGTCGTCACCCTGAGCATCGGCAGCTCCACGCTCCTCGACGACGACGGAGTGCGGGACTTGGTCCGGAGGGCGGACGCGCAGATGTACCGCGTCAAGCGCGCCAAAAAGCGGGCGTCAAGTCCCGGGGACTAACAGGGTGCTGATAAACCCCCTCTGAACGGCATTTATCGGCGCCGCGTGCGCCGTACTTCGCCCCGAGGCATACGGCCGCCTCGGGACGAAGTTTCCCAACAGCTCAACGACTGTCGTTCCTCGATGTCGACTTCTTTAGAAGAAGAACCGTTGTGGCCCCCGACGGGGCTTTCACTTGCGTCGGCGCAAGTGGTGTATAACACGTCGAGGAATCCCCGAATTCAGAGCGACTGTGGGCGACCACAGTCGCTCGAGTTCATGGGCTCTCTCGGCTGCTCCGGCAGCGTGGGATGGGTCGCGGGGGGTGGCGTCCGGGCGACAGGCCTGCCGATAAGGAGCACGCCTTTGTCGGCAGGTCCCTGGCCGGACCATAACGGCCAGGGGGACCCTCTGCGTTATGATGGCTTTGTCAGCAGCCTGGGGATGGGTTAATTATTTCTGTTGATTTTATCCCTGATTTGCTCCAGTTTATCCGTCTGAGACCCAGCAAGGCAGAAGTGCTAATTCGCATGTATGGTTTCCCAACATGCGAATTCGCCCTGCGGTACCGAGCCTTCCGATACGGCTCGGTGCGGTACGGCACCGTGTCCCTCTGGAAGACGTTGGACACGTGTGCCGGGCCATGGGATATCGGGAAGTGCTTCAGCGAAGGGGTAGCGTTACTCCGCGGTCTTCCGCCGCACGACTTCCTGGACGAACTTCGGGTCCCTCCAGTTCCGCAGCACGCGGCCGTCGAGGACCAAAGTCGGGGTCCCCTCGATCTTGAGGGACGCTCCGAGTTCGATGTCCCTGCGCAGCCGCTCCGCTACCTCGGGGGACTGCACGCAGGCGAGGAACTCGGCCAGGTCCCAGCCGCGGGCCACGGCCAGGTCCGCGATGTAGCGTTTGTCGAGCTTGTCCTGGTTCCGGAAGAGCTCGTCGTGGAACTCCCAGAAGTCCCCCCGCCGCTGGGCGCAGACGCTCGCCTTGGACGCGAAGCAGGCGGAGGGGTGCATCGTCTCCTTGAGGTGCGGATTGCACTCCGTGTCCAGCGGGTAATGCACGAAGTAGTAGCGGAGCCGGTCGTGGAACTCCTGGAGGTAGGGCTTGACTCCGAACGCGGAGATGCGGCAGAAGGGGCACTTGAACTCGCTGAACTCGACGAGCGTGGTCTTGGCCTTCGGGTCGCCCCAAGCCGGCCAAGTCGGGTCGGGCTCCAGGCTCAGCTTGGGCTGGCTGTTGTAGACGAGCAGCTTTTCGTCGAGGGAGAGGCTTTGCTTGGGGAGGACCTTCGTCCCGGCGAGCGCCATGGCGCCCCAGCCGAACGCGTAGAGCCCTGCGGCGGCCAGGGCATGGGGCATGAACCGGCGCACCGGATCGCCGTAGAGGGAGAGGACTTCCCGCGGCCGCACGTCCAGGGCGAAGTACAGGCCGACGGCGAAGGCTATGCTGACGCCGTACATCCCGAGGCACTCGATGCAGAACGTCTTCAGGACGAAGGCCGAGATGTAGGCGAGGAAGGCGCAGTAAAGCAGACTCCCCATGGACAGGGCCCACGCGAACGCGACCCCGTCTTTGCGCTCCGCGTTCAGGCCGAGGAGCGCCTGGGCTCCGATGAGGAGGTAGAAGAGCAGGCCCCACCAGGCGATGGGCGTGCCGAGGAACTCGGAGTAGGAGCTCGCGTTGACGACGTCGCAGTTGACCTTCTCGCTGATGGCGCAGAAGCTCTGCTCCTCGAAGCCGCGGCGCAGGATGCGCAGGTGCTGCCAGGTGGAGAGTCCGGCGAGGACGCAGCCGCACAGGCTGGCCAGGAGCACGACCCAGAGGGCGCCTTTGCGCATGGGACAATATCCCAAGTTGTCCCCTCGGCGGTCAAGAGAGAATCTCCTTGACACCGATTCGGGCATTCTGGCTTAATCTGGCGGTATCACGGGCGTGCGGTTCGGCGCCCGAGTGAATGCCGTAGATAAAAGGAGACACAACAACGATGAAGCGGATGCACCTGGCGATGTTGGTCGGAATGGCCGTTCTGCTCACGGGCTGCGTAAGCTCGATCAAGAAGTATCCCTATGGGATGATGAACACGGGCCTGAGCCTGAACTCCCTGGCCCGGGACCAGTACGAGATCCTGAGCGATGTCGAAGGCCGGGCCTCTGCCAGCCAGATATTGTTCTTCAAGTTCACCGAGGGTGGGAACAAGAGCTTCAGCGGAAGCCTCGCCTCCGGGCGGCAGGAGTTCCTCATGGGCGGAGCGGACCCTGTGATCCAGGCCGCTCTCTACAACGCCATGGAGTCCCAGCCCGACGCGGACGGCATCGTCGCGGTCAGGGTCATCAAGGGCGAACAGACCGTTGTCCCGTTGCTCTTCAAGAAGATCACGGTCACCCTGAAGGGCAAGGCGATCAAGGTCAAGAAGGGCTGAGCGTAAGAAGCATCGTCTCATCTACGGCATTCCCGAGGGAAGCCGCCCGCCAATCCGGACCGGCGGGCGGCTTCCCCGGATGCCGGGGATGTCGCGGCGAGTCTTAAGGGAGAATACGATGAGAAAAAGTCTGCTCTTTGTGCTCGGGACCGTGCTCCTGCTCACGGGCTGCGTGGGCTCGATCAAGAAATACCCCTACGGGATGATGAATCCCACGCTCTCTCTGGACCCGTTGGAGAGGGGCGAGTACGTCATCCTGGGGGACGTGGAAGGCAGAGCCCAGGGCACCGAGATATTCGGCATCCCCATCATCGATGGCGGGACCAAGCAGATGGTCGCCAGCCTGGCCACTCCGCAGGCGGAGGGAGTCGGGGCTATTCTGCGGGTCTATAAGGATGTGGCCACGCTCGGCATCCTCAAAGGGAGGAAGCCGGCGCAGGGGCCAAGCCGCTTGACCATCGTCGAGCAGGCCGCGCTCTACAACGCGATGGAGTCCCAGCCTGAGGCCGATGGGCTTGTCGCCGTCAGGATCACCAAAGGGGAGATGACGCGGATTCCCTTCATCTTCAAGAAGTACACCGTCACCATCACGGGGAAGGCCATAAAGATCAAGGTCGGCTGATCGTAAGCCGCGCCGATTCGGGAGGGTGCCTGCCATGGGATACGGGATCTCATTCGTACGTCGCTTGGAACGGGACGTCCCATGGAGGCGCCCTCCCGTCGTTTTTCTGCTGCCGTTCTTCCTGACGGCTTGCGCGCTCACGCCGCTGCAGAAAGCCGCGATGCGCGGCGATGCGGAGGAGGTCCGCGGGCTCCTGGACGGAGGGGCGGACGTCAACAAGCCTAACTTGTGGACGAACAGCTTCCCCCTCATCGACGCGGCCAAGGCGGGGCATCTCGAGGTCGTGAAGATGCTGCTCGACGACAAGGCCGATATCAACGCGAGGGACCTGAAAGGTCGGAGCGCGCTCATGGCCGCGGCCGCGGGCGGCCACGCCGGAGTCGTCGAGGAGCTGCTCAACCGCGGCTCATTGGTCATGACTTCCGACGACAAGGGCACGACGCCCTTGATGTACGCGTCCAAGAGCGGCAATAAGGAAGCCGTCCGCCTCATCAAGCAGGCCCAGGACAAGGCCAAGAGCGAGGCGAGCAAGGAGGCGGTCTGGACCCCGGGCGGCGGCTACGCGGCGCCGGCAGCCCAGGCCGCGGCCAAGAAGGAGCCTGAGGCGCCGAGCATCGTCTCGGACGTGGACCATCCCCGCTTCAAGCTCCCGGAGAGGCCCAACGACTTCGCCCTGGTCATCGGCATCGAGAAGTACTCCGGCATGGTCGAGGCGCAGTTCGCGGAGCGCGACGCCAAGGCCATGCGCGAGAACCTGCTGGCCCTGGGCTATCCGGCCCGGAACATCCTGTTTTTGACCAACGGGCAGGCCGGCCGCGCCAGCATCGAGAAGTACGTGGAGTCCTGGCTCCCGCGCAACGTGAGCGAGGACTCGCGCGTGTTCGTCTACTTCTCCGGGCACGGGTCACCCGAGCCCACGACCGGCGACGCCTACCTCGTGCCGTGGGACGGGGACGCCAAGTTCCTCGAGAACACCGGCTACTCGGTCAAGCGCCTCTACTCCAAGCTCAACGCCCTGAAGGCCAAGCAGGTGATCGTGGCCATGGACGCCTGCTTCTCCGGCGCGGGCGGTCGGTCGGTCATCGCCAAGGGCACGCGGCCGCTGGTCCTCAAGCTCGACTCGGGCGCCAACGTGATCGGGGAGAAGCTCGTGGTGTTCTCCGCATCCGGCGCCGACGAGGTCACGGGCACGGACGAGACCCAGGGGCACGGGCTTTTCACCTACTACTTCCTCAAGGGCCTTTCCGGCGCGGCCAAGGGGAGCGGCGGGACGGTGAGCGTGGAGAGCCTCTACAACTATTTGTCTCCCAAGGTCGCGGACGCGGCGCGCCGGCAGAACCGCGACCAGAGCCCGCAGCTCATGCCGCTGAACATGGACGAGTCTCGCAAGTCCATGCCCCTAAGGTAGCCGTACGAACATCGGGAGAAGGCTGGGAGCGGCTCTGCTGTGCGTAGCGCTGTCCGCCGTCTGGGCTTCGGCCGCCAACACGGCGTCCAGCGAGCCGGACCCCGGCTCAGTCCCGAAGAAGGCTGCCAAGCGTCCGACGGGCAGGGGCAAGAAGGCGCCCAAGCTCGAGTCCGGCGCCGGGATGGTCGTCGCCATCCAGCCGGCCGAGCGCAAGCTCACGGTGAAGACCCGGGCGGGCGAGTTGGTCCAGTTCTCGGTGGGCGGCGCCACGGCCCTGACCCAAGGGCGCAAGAAGGCCCGCATCGCGTTCGATGACGTCCAGATCGGCGACTCCGTCCATTATACGCTCAGGGGCTCCCTGGCCGCGGTCGTGCATGTCGGCGCCGGGGCCTCGCCGGCCATGAAGAAGGCCGCGGCGAAGCCCAAGAAGAAGCCCAAGGCCGAGGATGACTGGGATGACGCGTCCTTCCGCGTGGTCATCGACAAGGACACGAGCTACAAAGACAGGGACAAGGAAGAGGAAGATGCCGTCGAGGACTCCCCGGGAGGACCCTCCGGCATCCCCCCGCAGGGCGAAGGCGGAACGCCCGGGAATCCCGGCGAAGAGACCGAGCCTTAACCCCTCATTATAGAGGGATGTTCCCCCGGTTGCCGTGTTCCTCGGGGCGTCGTTTGTCCTTCAGGAACCGCAGGGCCCGGATCACGGTGTAGCGGATCTGGCTGGGCTCGATGACGTGGTCGAGCGAGCCGCTCGCCGCCGTCTGATACGGCGAGGCGAACTTGGCCTTGTAGTCCGCCGTGAGCGTTTCCCGCATCTTGTCCTGCTCCTCCGGCGTCTTGGCCGCCTTGATCTGCCTGGAGAAGAGTATCTCGATGGCCCCGCGGGGCCCCATGACCGCGATCTCGGCCGAGGGAAGGGCGAAGTTGAAGTCCGCGTGCAGCCACTTCGAGGACATGGCGATGTACGCGCCTCCGTAGGCCTTGCGCAGGATGACCGTCACCTTCGGGACCGTGGCTTCCGAGAAGGCGTGCAGCAGCTTGGCTCCGTGGCGGATGATGCCGCCGTGCTCCTGCTCGACTCCCGGCCAGTAGCCCGGCACGTCCACGAGGGTCAGGATGGGGATGTTGAAGGCGTTGAGGAATCGGATGAACCTCGCCGCCTTGTCGGACGCGTTGATGTCCAGCGCTCCGGCCTTGTGGGCCGGGTTGTTGGCCACCACGCCGACCACGTCCCCTCCCATGCGCATGAAGCCGATGACGATGTTGTTGGCGAAGTCGTGCATGACCTCGAAGAACTTGTGCTCGTCCGCGATCTGCCAGATGATGTGGTTGACGCGGTAGGGCTTGCGCGGGTCGACCTCGCACATGGCTTCCAGCAGGGGCGTCGTGCGCCGGATGGGGTCCGGGTTGGCCACCCGCGCCGGTTTCTCCCATTTGCTCGAGGGCAGATAGGAGAGCAGCTCCCGGATCTGCCGGAAGCAGTCCTGCTCCGAGTTGGCCACGAATTGGCAGACCCCCGACTTGGCGGCGTGGGTCTTGGCGCCGCCGAGCTCGTCGAAGGAGACGATCTCCCCCGTGGCCGCCTTGACCACCTCGGGGCCGGTCACGAACATGTGGCTGCTCCCCTGGACCATGAAGACGAAGTCGGTCAGCGCGGGCGAGTAGACCGCCCCTCCGGCGCAGGGACCGAGGATGACCGAGATCTGCGGGACCACCCCCGAGGCCTGGACGTTGGCGTAGAATATCTCGGCGTAGCCGTCGAGCGAGTCCACGCCCTCCTGGATGCGGGCGCCGCCCGAGTCCAAGAGGCCGATGACCGGGACCCGGTTCTGGCAGGCGAGCTCCATGATCTTGACGATCTTCCTCGCGTGAGCGAGGCCCAAAGAGCCGCCCAGCACCGTGAAGTCCTGGGCGAAGATGCAGACTTCGCGGCCGCCGATCCTGCCGATGCCGGTGATGACGCCGTCCCCGGGGATGTTCTTCTCCTGGAGCCCGAACTCATGGCAGCGGGTGCGGACCAAAAGGTCTAGCTCCTCGAAGCTCCCCTCGTCGAGAAGGTAGTGGATGCGCTCGCGCGCCGTGAATTTCCCTTTAGCCTTCTGGGCCTGGATGCGGTCCGGGTCGCCGCCCTCCCTGGCGCGCTCGATGACCTCGCGCATGTGCGCGATGCTGGGCGGCGGCATGGGCGGGCGCTTGGCCTTCTTGTGCTGTTGGGTCTGCGGCGTCATGTTTCCCTCCTTCATGCGGCGACGGCGGTCTTCTCCGGGACGGGCTCTTTCCGGGGCGCGGGCTCGAAGAGCAGGACCTCGGCGTCGCCGGCGTTGAATTCAGCCTGCGCGAGGACTTTCTCCGCCAGCTCCTCGACGTCCCCGGGACCTAGCGCCAGGGACATGGCGGGGCGTCCCGCTGCGGCCATCCGGCGGGCGAGCCCGGTCAGGAACCCGCGGGCCCCCGCGTCGTCCCCCTCCTCGGACAGGAACACCCAGGCCTGGCGCCGGGAGGGCGGGACGTTGCGCAGCAGGTGGAACGCGGAGCGGACGGCGTCGGTCTCCCCGCCCGCGCAGCCGAGCACGACCAAGTCGATCGTCCGGGCGGAGCGCAGCGCCGTCTTGACGGCCTTGGCCGCCGAAGCCGCCTCCGTCAGACAGGCCTGCACGTAGACGACCTTGGACCCGGAACGGCACATCTCCTCGATGTCGTGCTCCAGGCCGACGACGTCCCGGACCTCGGCATGGGTCTTCTCGGTCTCGGAGAGCTCCTCCGGGGACATCCTGGCCCAGGATGCGGCCTCCTTGCGCAGCTCCACGGAGTCGATCGCCACGACGGAGCACTTCAGGCGCTTGGCCAGCAGCTTGCCGATCGCCGCCGCGACCGGCCCTCGGATGCCGGCGAGGAGCGCGGTGGAGCGATGGGAGAGCGCGCGTTTCGGCTCGGGCGGGAACGCCTGCTTCGCGACGCCGAGGGCATGGCGCTTGCCTCCGCTGAACCCGGCGTCCGGGGACCCGGGGGTCGCGAGCTGTGAAACCGCCGAGCGCGCCATCTCGTCGAGACTCGCCCCCGCCTCGAAGTCGACCGAGAGGGCGCGCAGGCCTTCGCGGCGGAAATGGCGGACCAAGCCGGTCAGCGCGGTCCCGATCGGGGAGCAGGACATGCTCCCGGTCCCATGCAGGCCGCCCATCCGCGTGACGAGCAGCAGCCAGAACGGGTCCGGCTCCTTGCGCAGCGTCTCCACGGCCCAGCGGAGCGGGCTGACTGACGAACGCCAGCTCTTTTCGAGCCCGGCCGTGGTCAGGGATTCGAAGTCCTCGAGTGCGAGGCTGCTCAGGTCCAGCAGACCTCGCGCCTTCTTGCCGGTCAGCGCCGAGCGCAGGGCGCGCGCCGCCTCCTCTCGGGTGCGCCAAGAACCCTTGAGAACGACCGGCTCCTCGGCTCCCGCGTTCTTGAGGACTCCGACGAAGGGTTTGGCCGACTCGGGGTCCGGCGAGAGGATGACCACGGTCTGCCCCTGCAGGGCGGGGGCGGGTCCGGAAGCCGTCTCCTGGACGCTCTGGAGCACCCAGCCGCTTTCCGGGACCACGATGGCCTGCGGCGGAGGCTCCGGCTCGGGAGCCGCGGCCTTCACGGGCTCGGGCTTGGACGGGGCAGCCTCCGCCTGCGGTTCCTTGATCCGCAGGGTGTTGTGAATCACCTCGAGCTGCGGCCGCGCCTGGCCCGAGACCCGGCCCAGCCATTCCGTATAACGCTTCTGGTCTTGGATCCGGGGCTCGGCCGAGCGCCAGACCCTCTTCATGAACGTGAGCGCGACCTGAGAGCCGAAGCCCGCGCCTAGGCGGAGCGCGTATTCGCAGTCATACTCCCCGCCTCGGCTGAGTTGGATGCCGGAGAGGTCCGGGTCCGGCTCCCGGTAGTTGGCGATGGGCGGGAGCTTGCCCACGTTCATGCAGTGGATGCCCACCACGTCCTCGAGGGCCGTGGCCATGGCGTGTCCTGTGAATCCCTTGGTGTTCGCGATCACGAGCTTGGAGACGTCCTCGCCGAACACCCGCTTCAAGGCGGAGACTTCCCCGGCCGAGCACCCCCCCTGCGCGGGGGTGAAGGTCTCGTGGGACATGAAGACCGTCTTGGGAGCCATGTCGCGGCGCGAGAGGCCGTGCCGCCTCTCGACCTTCCGGATCAGGTCCTCCATGACCTGGCCCACGTGCTCGACGTCGAGCCGGGTGGCGTGGAAGGCGCTGTTCTCGAACTGAGAGGCCAGGAGTTCGGCGCGAGGGGTGATCCCCCGCCGAGCGGCCTCGTCGGCGGTCTCCAGGACCAGGGCTGCGGCGCCCATGCCCATGATCATGCCGTTGCGGCGCCGGTCGAAGGGGAGGGCCGCTTCCGAGACCAAGGCCTTGGTGGACGCCGCGCCGGTGGCGAGGAAGCCGGTGCCGAGCCACTCCATGAGCTTCGGGCTCGTGGGGTCCTCGGCCGCCACGACGAGCACCCGGTCGGCGCGTCCCATGCGGATCCAGTCCTCGGCGATGCCCACGGCCTGGGTGGTGGAGGCGCAGGCGGCGTTCACCTGCGTGCACGGTCCCCGCGCGTGCAGGAACTGGGCCGTCTGTCCGTGTCCCATGGTGAGCACGCGCATCAGGAAGGAGCGGCTGAACTCGTACGCCTGGAGCTGCGAGGAGAAGACCTTGTGGCGGCTGCGGAAGGATTCGTACCAGTCCGTGAGCTCCTTCTTGTCGTTCTCGTCATGCACCAAGAGCAGGCTCCTTTCGAAGAGCTCCTGGAACTCCTGGGCGGGCTTGGCCGCGAACTTGTAGGCGTAGTACCTGGAGACGTCGTCGATGAGGCTGTCCAGGCCTGGGAACGAGGTCGCCAGGACCACGCCGGTCCGGGCGCCTACTTCCTCGGGGAGCGCCCAGGGGCCGGGGACCATCCGTCCCGTCTTCGGGTGCTTGCGCGTGCTCCGCACCAAGGGGATTCCGGCGTCCTTCAGGGCCAGGATGCCTGCGGCGAGCCCGAGCTTGGCCGTGACGTCCATGAGGCTCGAGACGCTGCCGCGGACGCCGAACTCCTGGGCCATATCGAAGGCCCCGGCGCGTCCGGCGAGGCGGATGACCGCGTCCGGGCCGGAATCGCCTCCGTCCTCGGGGCTCTGGGTCCGCTGGAGGTTCTTCTCGCGCTGCTTGGCGAGCTCTTCCTCGGGCAGGACGTCGATGAGGTTCTCTCCCGCGATGATGCAGTCCAGGGCATCCTCGCGGAAGACCCGGTTGTGCGAGCCCGGGACTCCGGCCGCGATCCCGGAGACCAGCACGGGGCCCGTGTAGAAACCCCAGTCCGAGGCTGGCGCCGACGCTGCCTGTGCGCGGAACGCCGAGGGCTCTTCGGGGAAGGATATCTGGAACCCGGCCGCGGCGAGGCGGGCGAGCAGGTCGTTGAACTCCAGGAGCGCGCTCCGCTTGGGGTGGTTCGAATTCGAAACGAGGACATCCGGCTTGCCTTCCAGAATGGCGGAGGCGAAGCTCGAGAGGGCCCGCTTGGGGCCCACCTCCACGAAGCAGCGGACGCCGTCTTGGTACATGCGCTCGACCTCGCGGATGAATTCCACCGGGCTTTCGATCTGCGAGACCATGAGCCTGCGTATGCCCGCGTCGTCGGACGGATAGCGGTCCGCGCTTACGTTCGAGAGCACGGGAATGCGCGGGGCCCGGACCGGGAGCTTGGCGACGAACTCGCCGAAGCCCTTGGTCGCGGGCGCCACGATGCGGGAGTGGAACGCGTGGGAGACCGCGATGAGCTGAGCCTTTATCCCGGCGGCGGCGAAGCGGCGGACCGCTTCCTCCACCGCGGCCGAGGCGCCCGCGACGACGGTCTGATTCGGAGCGTTCTTGTTGACGGCCTCCACGTAGCCGTCCACGCTTTTAAGGATCGGTTCCACTTTGTCGACAGGGGCCGAGATGGAGGCCATCTTCCCGTTGTCGCCCGCCTGGACCTTCGCCATCTCCTGCGCGCGGACGCGCACCGCGCGCACCGCATCCTTGAAATCGAGCACTCCGGCCGCGACCAGGGCGCCGTATTCGCCCAGGCTGTGTCCGCACGCCGAGTCCGGCTCCACCCCGTGCCGCTGGAGCAGCCTGTAGAGGGCCACGTCCGCGGTGAGCATGGCCGGCTGCGTGACCTCGGTCTGGGTCAGGCGGCCCTGCATGGCCTCCAGCTGCTCCGCGGTCTCGCCGCCCTTGCTGAAGATGAGGTCGGAGAGCCTGCCGTCCATGAGGCCGGCCAGCGCCTCGTCGGCTTCGGCGAAGGTCTCCCGGACCACGGGGAATCTGTCCCGGAGGTCCCGGAGCATATCCACATACTGCGAGCCTTGCCCTGGGAAGAGGAACCCCAGTTTGGGCTTCAGGTCGGGGCTGCCCACGCAGATGCCTTTGCGGGAGAACGAGGAAGGAGGGGCTTCCCAGGCGCCGGCTCCGGATTTCAGGACCAAATCCATCTTCTCCTTGAGTTTCGCGCCGTCCTCGGCCGGGATGGCCAGCACGAACCGCCCGGACTTGCTCCGGCCCGCTTTGGCGGCCAAAGCCGCGAGGCTGCCGGACTCCGGGACCTGCGGCAGGACCGTTTTCAGGGTCTCAAGGATGTCCTCCGGTTTCTCTCCTTTGAAAATGAAGACCTCGCCGCTGCTCATCGGTTGTTCCATAGCGGATTCGCTCACCTCGGGTTTCTCGGGGGCAGGGGTCCGGCTGTTGCGCTCCCCATAGGCAGGAGGCAATGGTAGCACATATGGTGAAGGCCGTCAAGATTATCGAAAAGTGCCGGACTTAACAGGTGAAGTTGCGTATAACCGGCAGGGGTTCCTTGGGCGTCGAAGAAGCGGTGTCGTACTTAAGATGTTCGGAGTCCGCTACCCATACGCCCTCGTACGCCTGCGGGATATTGACTTTTAGATGGTATATTGACAGGTCGAATATTATCCGCTAAACTTCATGCCATGCTCACGGCTCTTCTTGGCGACACGTTCTTCTATGCTTCCGGTGGAGGGCTGCTGGTCTCCGCCATCGCCTTTCCCTTCATTCTAAAACGTTTTCGTGCCGCTCCGGCATCGAGCGTCTCGCCGGACATACCGATGGACCTTCGCGAGCCGCCCGCGTTCGTGGAGCCTGTGGAACCGGTGAGGGTGGTCGAGGCCGAGCCTGAGGAAGCCCCTCCGAAGCCGGCGGAGAAGGTGGCGGATGTGGAGATTCCTGCGGAGACGCCTGTGAAAACGCCCCCTCCCCAGGTCGTCCCCGAGCCCAAGAAAATCAACCCTTCGATCACTCTGACCTCCGGGTTGAGCCCCGCCATCGTCTATCTGCAGAACCTGAAGATCCAGATCGAGCACTTCGAAAAAGAGATACACCAGCTGCGCGGACAGATATTGGACTACGCCAAGAAGCATGACGACCAGTTCGGCGACATCGTCAAGCGCATGGGGAGCATGCAGGCCGAGATCCATCAGCAGATGCATGCGCCTGAGGCATCCCCCGAGGCGGCGCAGCACAGCGGCTCATCCGCGCCGGCAGTGCATGCGCAAGTCGAGCATCCGGTGTCCCAGGCCGTTGCCGCCGCTTCCGTTTCCGCGCCTGCACCCGAACCCGCTCCTGCGCCGCAGGCGTCTCCTGAGCCGGCCATCGTCATGCAGGAGGACGCCCCCCAGCTCGCGCAAGTCCCTTCCGTGCAGATCGAGGAGACGACGGCTCTTCCTCCCGCGCCGGCGGCAGCACCCGCGCCTCAGGCGGTCTCGGTGGCGATCGAGAATACGGTGGCCTTGCCCGCGGCGCAGGTCGTCCCTATCGCCGAGCCGACCATGCCCATACAGATCACCCCCGAGGATGTCAAGCCTGCGCCCGCTCCCGCTCGGGAGGCGGCCGAGGACATCGCGCAGTCGCTGAGCCTTTCCGTCCCGGGGCAGCCGGCCGCTGAGTCCGCCGAAGGAGAGGACGACATCCTCAAACCCAGGGCCAAGGGGCCTGTCTGGCCCGTCTGAGTGCTTCCTACTCATGAGGTCCTCCCTGGCTTGCGCGTTGGCGGCATCCCTCGGGTCCCTCCCCGTGTCGAGCGCCGCCGGGGTCTTCCCGGACTCCGCGTTCTCGAACAAGGCCTCCGGCACCACCGGAGCCGCGTTCCTTAAGATACCGACGGGCTCCCGGGCCCAGGCCTTGGCCGGCTCCTACTCGGCCGCTGCGGACGGAGCCGAGGCCATGTTCTGGAACCCGGCCGGACTCGCCCGGATGGAAGAGCAGGGGCTCTCGGAACTCGGCTTCGGGTACAGCGCGCTCCTGGAATCGTCTTATGCGAGCGCCCTGGCCTTCGCCAAGCCGCTGGCGCCGCAGGCCCGCGGCGTGTTCGGGGCCGCGTTCACCTATTTCTCGCAGTCCTCCATCCAGGGCTATAACACGGTGGGCGATCCCGCGGACTCCTTCACCCCGAACGATCTCTGCCTGGCGGTCGCGTACGCGGGACGGATGAGGAACGTGAATCTGGGGGCCGGGACGAAATTCCTCCGCTCCAAGTTGGCGGACGCCTCGGGCATGACGTTCGCCGTGGACCTCGGCATCCAGATCCAGCGGGTCGCGGACGTCGGGGAAGGCCCGATCGACTTCGGCTTGAGTCTGCTCAACCTGGGGCCCGCCATCCAGACCGGGAGCATGGCGGACCCGCTCCCGATGAAGGTGCAGGCCGGCATGCTCTGGAACATCAGCCCTCGGATCCGCTTCATGCTCGACGGACACCTGCCGGTGGACCACGATCCCTATCCGAGCATGGGGCTGGAGGGGCACCTCCCCGTCGGGGACGGGATGCGGGCGAGCGCGAGGGCCGGGATGCAGTTCCGGGATCGCGACGACATCGGCGGTCTGGCGGGGCTCGCCGCCGGGGCGGGGCTGGACATGAAGCGCTTCCGGTTCGACTACGCCTGGGTCCCGTACGGGGACCTGGGGAACACGCACCGCATCTCAGGCGGCTGGCGGTTCTAGGCTGCCCGCTGCAGTATGCTCAGCATCTGCCCGTGTATCCTTCCGTTCGTCGCCAGGGTCTGGGCCCCCAGGTCCGCCTGACCGGTCCACTCCTCGCCTGAGAAATCGCTTACCCTGCCGCCGGCTTCCGTGACCAGAAGCCATCCCGCGGCTACGTCCCAGGGGCTGAGCTTGAATTCCCAGAATCCGTCGACCCTGCCGGCGGCGGTCCAGGCGAGGTCGAGGGCCGCGGAGCCGCTGCGGCGGACGTCGTGGCTGATCTCCATGAAGCGCCTGTAGTACTCCAGGTAGAAGCGGGAGCGCTCGGCCCGGTCGTAGCCGAACCCGGTCAGCAGCAGGGATTCGGGCAGCGTGCGGACCTTGGAGACCCGGATGGGTTTGCCGTTGAGGGAGGCTCCGCCTCCCCGGCGCGCGAAGAACGTCTCGTCGCGGAACGGGTCGTAGACCCCGGCCACGAGCGGCCGCCCTCTCTTCGACAGCCCGATGGAGACGCAGCAGACCGGGTTCCCGTGCGCGTAGTTCGTGGTCCCGTCGAGCGGGTCGATGGTCCAGACGTAGTCGGAGGCCGCTCGACGGGGAGGCCTTTCCTCGGTGACGAAGCCGTGGCCCGGGTACCGGCCGAGGATGACGGCCAGGACGCGCGCCTCGCTGGCGCGGTCCGCTTCGGTGATGAGGTTGGCGCGTCCTTTATAGCTCCACCGCGCCTTGCCCCAGTACTTGCGGAGCATGGCCCCGCCCTCGTGGAGCGCGTCAAGGAGCGTCGCTTGCAGGGAGTCCGGAGTCTCGGGGGCGGCCCACCGGGACATGGCTTGGGCCAGGCCCGCGGCGGTGTGCCGGACGGCGGTCACGGTCGGTTCGACCCCGCGGCGGCGCAGCGCCTCGGCCGTGACCGGGCCGATGGCGGCGGCCTTGGCTCTGCGCAGCAGTTCCCCCCCGACGGGACCGGCCGCCTCGAGGAATCCCTCGACGGTGGAGGGCGAGGTGAACGTGACCCAGTCGACTTCCCGCGCCGCCGCGGCACGGACGAGGCGTCTCGCCGCCGGATCCGGGACGATGCTGTACGCCGGCGCCACGGTCACGTCGGCTCCGGCGCGGCGCAGGGTCAGCGGCAGGAGGTCGTTCCCGGCCGCGGCTCTCGGGATGAGGACTCTTCGGCCGCGGAGTCCTTCCCGCTTCAGGGCCCGCGCGAGGGCCTCTCCCGTGTACGTCGGAGGGACCCGGCTTCCCTTCCAGCCGTGCCTGGCGAGCGCCGCGGCGGTGGCCGGGCCGATCGCCCAGAGCCCGCGGGGCCGGGGAGGCCCTTTGCGCAGGATCTTCCGGGCACGGGAGAAGAAGCTGTCGACCCCGTTGACGCTGGTAAAGACCGCGATGTCGAAGCCGCTCAGGGTCAGGAGAGCCCGGTCCAGGGCGGCCGGACTTTTCGGGGGCGCTATCCGGATGGCCGGGGCGAACCGGACGCGGGCCCCGTTTCTGCGCAGGAGCCCGGCCAAGCCAGCGGCTTGCCGGCGCGGCCGCGTCACCAGCACCGTGGCGTCCCGGAGAGCTTTCACGACGGAGATTGTACCATTCACTCCGGTGCCGGTGGGAGTCAATATGGTATATTACAGGGTACGCTGCATGAACTGGTTCAAGAAGAGAGCCGGGCAGCCCCCGGCCCAGAGAGGGGCCTCTGCAGCCGCCCCCGCCGACGCGGTGAGCGGCGTCGGCCGGTTGTTGGATGACCGGTTGGTCGTGTTCCTGCCTCCCCGGCTGAGCAAGGAACAGGCGATCGAGCAGCTGGTTCGGCGGCTCTGCGAGCGGCGCGGCCTCGGGGACGTCAAGCCCTACTTGGCCAAGGTCCTGGAGCGCGAGCAGCAGGGCGTGCTCAGCACCACCCTGGATACGGGGCTGGCCGTTCCCCATGCGCGCATCGATGGTCTGAAGGACTTCATGGCCGTGCTCGGGCTCCTGCCCGACGGCCTTCCGGACCCGAAGCAGCCTGACATCGTCATCCGAGCCATATTCCTCTTCCTGTCCCCCAACCGGCAGGAACTCTTCGCCCAGCACCTGCACATGCTCCGGGCCGTGTCCACGCTTTTCCAGGCGGCGTTCCTGGACCAGCTGCTGGCCTGTTCCTCCGGCGTCGAGGCGCTCGAGTCCATCCGGGCGCAAGAGCAGCGGCGCCAGTCCTCCTAGGCGAAAGGGACGATGATCCTTCGCATCTGGAAGCACGGCGAGCCCATCCTGAAGAAGAAGACGCCTGTCATCGAGTTCGACGCGGTCAAGAAGGACCTCCCCAGGATCCTCCGGAACATGTGGGACACGATGTACGCGGCGAACGGGGTCGGACTCGCGGCTCCGCAGATCGGGCTGCCGCTGCGCATGTCCGTGATCGACGTGAAGGTCGAGGAGAAGTCCGACCCGCTCGTCCTGATCAACCCGGAGATCGTCGGCGCGGAGGGGACGGTGGCGGCGGAGGAGGGCTGCCTCTCCATTCCCGGCCTCTACGCCAAGGTCAAGCGCTACTCCAAGGTCAGGATCCGCGCCCTGGACCTCCACGGAGAGGTCTGGGAGCGCACCGGGACCGGGATGCTGGCGCGGGCCTTCCAGCACGAGGTGGATCACCTCAACGGCAAGCTTTTTCTGGACCACCTGAGCCTGGTCGAGCGTCTCCGGATCGCCCCGATCCTCAGGGAGCTGAAGAAGACCTGGAAGTGAACCCGTGAGACTGCTGTTCTTTGGCTCGCCCGGCCTGGCTGTCCCGTTCCTCCAGGAGTGCGTCCGGGCCTCGGGCCACGAATTGGTCGGCGTGGTGACGCAGCCGGACCGGCCGGCGGGAAGGGGCCTCGCACTCACCCCTCCTCCGGTCAAGGCCGCGGTGTCGGGCCTCCGGATACCGGTGCTGCAGCCCTTGAAGGCCTCCGCAATCGTCGACGAGGTCAAGGCCTTCGGCGCGGACATGGCCGTGGTGGTCGCGTACGGGCAGCTTCTTAAGTCCGACCTCCTCGCCGCGACCCGCCTGGGGTTCTTGAACGTCCATTTCTCCCTGCTGCCGAAGTACCGCGGGGCGGCCCCGGTGCAATGGAGCCTCGTGCGGGGAGAGCGGCGGTCGGGCGTGACTCTCTTCTGGATCGACCAGGGGCTGGATACGGGGCCCATCCAGAGACAGGCGAGCCTCGATATCGGGCCGGCGGAGGATGCGGTCGGGCTGTTCCGGAGGATGGTCGACCTCGGCGTGCGCGAACTGCGGGAGGGGCTTCGGGAGATCGGGTCCGGCGACGTGAGGAGGCAGCCCCAGCAGGGAGAGCCCAGCCTGGCGCCGAAGATCCCGGCGTCCTTGGCCGTGCTCGACTTCGCACTGTCGGCCTCGGAGTTCCATGATCGCGTCCGCGGTCTGGCCGCCGGGCCCAGGGCGCACCTCTTCCTGTCTCTTCCCGGAGCCCGCAGGCCTTTGCGCGTGCTCATCCTCAAGGCCTCGGTCGATCCCGAGTCCGGCGGCTCCTCCGGCACCCCGGGTTCGATCGTGCGCGTTGAAGGGCCCCGAGGGGTTTTGGTACAATGCGCGTCCGGCCGCCTGTGGGTCCAAGAAGTCCAACCTGAGGGGAAAAGGCCGATTTCAGCGACGGATTTCATCAATGGCGCGCGTCTGAAGACGGGCGGGCTGCTGGAGACTGTTCATGAGCGGACGTGTTAGCAGGGTCACCGGCTTCGAAGTGCTGGCCACGGCAGTGCTCTTATGCATTCTGGCCGCCGTTCTTTTCCGCTGGGGCGTGGGCGGGATCGTGCACAACCGGCCCATCCAGGTCGTCCCGGATCTGAAGGGGAAGTCCGTCTCCGGGGCGCTCGAACTGCTCGCTCCGCTGAGCATCGGATTGAGCAAGGAGGGCGCGGAGTTCGACAGTTCCGTCCCCATCGGCTCCATCCTGAGGCAGAGGCCCGCGGGAGGCACCAAGGTCCGCGAGGGGAAGATCCTCAAGGTGGTGGTCAGCCAGGGAGGTGAAACGGTGTTCACCCCCAAGCTCGACGAACTCCCCTTGCGCAACGCGGAGATGCTGCTCCGTCAGAGCCAGCTGCTCCTGGGCGAGGTGACCAACGCCTATTCCCTGCGCACGGAGAAGGGCTTGGTGTTGTCCCAGGACCCGAAGGCGGAGACCAGCGTCGAGCGCAACTCCCCGGTCAACGTCGTGGTCTCCAACGGCGAGCCTCCCGAGGATATCGATCTCATGCCGGATTTCAAGGGCAAGGGGATGGCCGAGGCGACCGAATGGGCCGGGGGAGCGGGCGTCCCGGTCACGGTGGCCAAGGACATGGAGAGCCGCCATCCGTACGGCACCGTCCTGGAGCAGGAGCCGGCTCCGGACACCGTGGTCACGGACGCCACCAAGCTCAAGATCAAGGTGAGCGGGCGCGCCTCCGGCAAGGTCGTGGATACCCGCATGGTGAACTTCCAGTATCAGGTGCCCCAGGGCGGTTCCGATAGCCTGGTGCGCATCGTCCTGGAGGGCGAGCAGGGGGAGCGAGAGCTCTTCAACGGGCTCCGTACGCCGGGCAGCAAGATCGACCTGTCGGTCCCGCCGGGAGGGAAGTCCCGGATCAAGATATTCCTGAACAACATCCTGGTCGAGGAGCGGGACCTGTGAGCGGCCGCCGACCCCACATGCGCCTCACTCCTCTCCAGACGCGGCGCAGTGCGGGGGCGCATCCGCGTCGCCCGGTCCCGGACGGCGGGGTGCGCGTGGTCCCCTCCCTGTTGGCCGCGGATTTCGGGGAGCTGCGCCGGTCCGCGTCGTCGCTGGCGCGCGCGGGGGCGGACTGGCTGTCCGTGGACGTCATGGACGGGCACTTCGTGCCCAACCTGAGCTTCGGGCCGGATCTCGTTGCCGCTCTCAAACGCCGGGGCGGGTTCCGTTTGGACGCGCACCTGATGCTCGAGGCCCCCGGCCGCTTCGGGCCGGTCTTCGCGAAGGCGGGCGCGGACTGGGTGGTCCTCCACGTGGAGGCGTGCCCCGAGCCCCGGCGGCTGCTGGCTTCTTTGCGGCGGCTCGGCGCGGGCGTCGGGCTCGCGATACGGCCGAGGACTCGGGCCGAGCGTCTGCTGCCGTTTCTATCGGAGCTCGATCTGGTCCTGGTCATGACTGTCGAACCCGGGTTCGGCGGCCAGGCGTTCCGCGAGGCGATGCTCCCCAAGATCCGTCTTCTGCGCCGCGAGATCGAGCGCCGCAAGCTCCCGGTGTGGCTGCAGGTGGACGGAGGGATATCCGCGGGAACCGTCGCTGCGGCGGCCGGGGCCGGGGCGGACGCGCTCGTGGCCGGGAGCGCCGTTTTCAAGGCGGGCGATCCGGTGCGTGCATGGCGGAGCCTGAGCAAAAAAGCTCAGGAGGCGTACGACGGACGAGGGATCTAGGAGGAAGAAAAACATGGCTGTGACACTCAGGCTTCAGCGCGTAGGCAAACCCAAGCAGGCCCACTACCGGGTCGTGGCGGTGGACAAGCGGCGGGCGGCGCAGGGCAAGCCCATCGAGATACTCGGGTCCTACAACCCGCGCGCCGAGAAGTCCAAGGACAAGATCAAGGTGCGGCAGGACCGCGTCGACTATTGGCTCAAGGTGGGGGCGAAGCCCTCCGAGACCCTCGCGACCCTGCTCAAGTCGGCCGCGAAGGCGGCGGCATGAAGGAGCTGGCCAAGTATCTGGTCACCCGGCTCGTGGATTCTCCGGACCGCGTCGAGATATCCTCCACGGAGGAAGGCGACATCACGCGGTTCAGCGTCCGCGTGGCGGACGAGGAGAAAGGCAAGATCATCGGCAAGCAGGGGAAGGTCGTCAAGGCCATCCGCCAGGTCCTGGGGATCGCCGGGGCGAAGGCCAAGCGGAAGGTCTTCCTCGACGTCGAGTAGCCCTTGCGGGTCGACATCGTCACCCTTTTCCCCGGGATGTTCGCCGGCCCCATGTCGGAGAGCATCCTCTTGAGGGCCCGGGAGAAAGGGCTCCTGCAGGTCGCATTCACCAACCCGCGCGACTTCGCCGTGGACCGCCACCGCACCGTGGACGACAGGCCTTACGGAGGCGGCCCCGGCATGCTCTTGATGGCGGAGCCCCTGTACCAAGCCGTCCGCCGGGTCAAGCGCAGGGGCTCCAGGGTGATCCTCATGTCCCCTCGGGGCAAGCCTTTCGACCAAGCGACGGCGCGCCGGCTCGCGGCTTGCAGGCATCTGGTGCTGGTGTGCGGCCATTACGAGGGCGTGGATGAGCGGTTCTTGGATTGCGTGGATATGGAACTCTCCCTCGGCGACTTCATCCTGACCGGAGGCGAGATCGCGGCGATGGCCGTGACCGACGCCGTGGCCAGGCTCCTGCCCGGAGTCCTCGCCAAAGAGGATGCGGTCGTGAACGAGTCCTTCACGCAGCGCCTCCTGGAGGGGCCGCAGTACACGCGGCCGAGGGTGTGGCGGCGCAGGAAGGTCCCGGAGGTGCTGCTCTCCGGGGACCATGCCCGCATCGAGGAGTGGCGCGGTCGGACGGCACTGGAGTCGACGAAGCGCAGACGACGAGACTTGCTGAAATAAGCTATAATACTCCTTCATAGAAACGCCTAACCTTTTAGTCAGCCTGTAGATGGAGAAGATCATGGCAGCGATATCTCACGACGTCAATCCCAAGACTATCCCCCAGTTCCGGCCGGGCGACACGGTCCGGGTCCACATGCGCGTCGTCGAAGGCGACGACAGCGAGAGGATCCAGGTGTTCGAAGGGACGGTGATCCGCAGGCGCGGAAGGGGCGTCTCGGAGTCCTTCACCGTCCGCAAGATTTCCTTCGGGGTCGGAGTCGAGAGGACTTTCCCCGTGCTCTCCCCGCGGATCCAGAAAATCGAGCTTTCCCGCGGCGGCCGCGCCCGGCGCGCCCGGCTCTATTACCTGCGGGGGCTGGGCGGCAAGGCCGCGAGGCTCTCCGAAGTGGACCGGCCTGATGCGCAGGCGCAGCCGGAGGGCGAGCCCGCGAAGCAGGATAAGTCCGCTCCCGCACAGGACGCTCCCAAAGCGGAAGCCGCGTCGGCTTGACTCCCCTCGAGCGCTTCGACGAATCGTTGAGAGCCCGCCATAAGGTCGAGTGCCTCATCGGCATCGACGAGGCTGGCCGCGGCCCTTTGGCCGGGCCCGTGGTCGCCGCCGCGGTCTGGCTCCCCCGCAGGCCGCTGCCGGAGCTCGAGCCCGTGCGCGATTCCAAGAAGCTCTCTCCGGCGAGGCGCGAGGAGGCCTTCACCCTCATCCGGCGCGTCGCGACGGGAGTGGGCGTGGGCTGGGCGCTGCGCAAGGAGATCGACGACGCCGACATACTCCAGGCCACGCTCTCGGCCATGAAGCGGGCCCTGTCCCGCGTCCGGCCGCCCGTCGTCCCCTGGGGCGGTCTGCTGGTCCTGGTCGACGGCAACCGCCGCATCAAGGATCTGGACCTCCCCCAGCAGACCCTCGTTTCCGGAGACGCCCGCTCGCTCTGCGTGGCGTGCGGGAGCGTGGTGGCCAAGGTCGTGCGGGACCGCTGGATGCGCGTGCTGGCCCGGCGTCACCCCGGGTACGGCTTCGAGCAGCACAAGGGCTACGCCACTCAGGCGCATTACGAGGCGCTCCAGCGCCTGGGCCCCAGCCCCGAGCATCGCTTGTCCTTCCTCCGGAATTTCTTCGAGCCTTCCCTCCCGTTGTGACGCGCCGGACGAAAGCGTTGGGCGATCTCGGCGAGCGAGCGGCCGAGGATCATGTCCGCCGCCTGGGCTGGCGGGTGCTGGACCGCTCCTGGCGCCGCCGGTCCGGCGAGCTGGACCTCGTGGCCGCGGACGGGGAGACCGTGGTGTTCATCGAGGTCAAGGCGCGCTCCTCGAGCCGCTTCGGTCTTCCGGAGGAATCCGTGGGCCGCGCCAAGCAGGCCCGCCTGTCGCGCCTGGCGCAGTCGTACCTTCAGGAGCGGGGGCTGACGGGCAGGCCGGCCCGGTTCGACGTGATCGCGCTGTCCGGCGGAGAGCTCCGCCACATCCGCGGCGCGTTCATGGCCGGAGGGTTCTCCCTGTGAAGTGCCCGGCTTGCGGGTTCGAGACTCCGGACGGCCAGGCGTGGTGCGATTTTTGCAAGGAGCCTTTTCGGACGAAGTCCGGACCTCAGCAGAAGGCCGTCCCGGTCTCTCCCGACGTCCTGCGCAAGCTCCACCAGGTGAGCTCCGAGTCTTCCGGACAGGTCAAGGAAGGCATCCCGCCCGAGTTCGCCCATCTGGACTCCGGGGAGAAGATCCCGGAAGTCCCCCCCCTCGCGCGCCGCCTGGCGTGGGGCATCCTCGCGGCGGTCATCCTTTGGGCCGTGGCCGGCATGTTCTGGATATTCCGGGCGGGGTCCATCGGCACTGGCATGGCGCAGCACGAGACAGGGTCGAAGTAGCCTACTTCTCTTCTTTCTTCCTGAACCACATGCGCGCGCCGACGAGGTAGGACATGGATTGCGCGCGGTTGCCGTAGCTCATCCGGAACTCGTGGAAGCGGGCTTCTCCGATCAGGCTCAGGCCGTGCATGATGAAGGCCTCCACCCCGGCGCCCGTGGTCACGCTCAGGCCCTTGGCCTTGTCGCTGAGGCTCTCTGCGCACGTGTTCCCGAAACAGACCTGCTCTCCCGGCCGGGCGCTCGCGGCCTTGAACGTGGACGAGTGGTAGCCCACCCCGCCCAGGACGTAGGGGGTCCAGGTGCGCTCGCGTATCAGGTTGACCCGCATCAGGACGCCGAGGTCGGTCATGCTCGCTTCTCCTGAGGAGGAACTCGAGCTCTTCTTGCCGAACTTGAACATCCCGAGCTCGGCGCCCAGCGCGACCCAGTCCGAGGGATAGTAGAGGTACTGCAGGTCCACGGCCGGACCGGGCTTGGCGTAGGAGTTGAACCCGTTCTTGGCGGCGGGCGCCGCCACGCCGAGATGCAGGGCGACACCGTGCTCCCCGGCCTCGAAGAGCGGGACTCCGTAGACCTGGGCCTGCGCGGCGGTGCCTAGGAGCAGCATAAGGAGTGCGCATGCGCCCGACGCCATTCCCGAGAGAGCGCAGCGCGGCCCTGCATCCGCAGCGGCCGTCATGCTCCCAGGTTGCGGATGCACGCCTCGGCGATGCAGTCGGCCGAAAGGCCGTGCTTGCGGTAGAGCTCCTCCGCGGTCCCGGACTCCCCGAACTCGCGCGCGCCGAGACGCAGGACGGGGCAGGCCTTGCCCCGCGAGGCCAGAGCCTCGCATGCCGCGCTCCCCAGCCCGCCGACGAGGTTGTGATCCTCCACGGTCACGATGCGCTGGCTCTGTTCTGAGGCGAGCGCGACCGCCTCGTCGTCGAAAGGCGCGAGCGTGGCGCAGTTCATCACCCGCACGCGGAATCCCTTCTGTGCGAGGGCGCGGGCCGCGTCCACCGCCGGGCCCACGGTGCCGCCGGTCGCGAAGACCGAGGCCTGCAGGCGCGCTTCGGCGGGAGCCGGCTCGTACACGGGGTCGGCGACGCCGAGCCGGAAGCGGTAGTCCGAGCCGTGGACGTCCGCGAGCTTCTGCCGCGTCAGCCGGAGATAGACCGGCCCCTCGTGGCCGAGCATCCACTCCACGGCTTGGAGCGTCTCGGCTTCATCCGCGGGCTGCACGATCGCGATCCCGGGGAGCGCGCGCAGCGCCGCGACATCCTCCAGCCCCATCTGCGTGGCGCCGTCCTCGCCGATGCCCAGGCCCGCGTGCGTGCCCGCCATCTTGACGTTGGCGCGGCTGTAGGCGATGGAGACGCGTATCGTCTCCAGGCGTGTGGCGAGGAAGCAGGCGAAGCTGGCCACCACCGGGATCTTGCCGCAGAAAGCCAGGCCCGCGGCCGCTCCGAGCATGTTGTGCTCCGCGATGCCGAACTCGAAGTGGCGCTCCGGGTACTGCTTGGCGAAGGCGGCCGTCATGGTGGACTTGCTCAGGTCCGCGTCGAGCACGACCATGCCGGGGAAAGCCGGGGCGAGCTTGAGCAGGGCTTCGCCGAAGGCCTGCCGCGTCGCCTTAGCCACGGCTCAGTTCCTCCACGGCCAGGTCCGCCTCTTGCTTGGTCGGAGCCTTGCCGTGCCATTCGGCCTTGCCCTCCATGAAGGAGACACCCTTGCCTTTGACCGTTCTGGCTAATATCGCGTATGGGGCTTGTCCCGGCTTGCGCGCCAGGGCTTGCGTGATGTGCTGGAAATCGTGGCCGTCTATCTCCTTCGTCTCCCATCCGAAGCTCTTGAACTTGTCCTCCACCGGTTCCAGGTCCATCACTTCGCGCACCGGGCCGTCGATCTGGCCTCCGTTGAGGTCCACGATGGCCGTGAGGTTGCCGAGCCGGAACTTCGCGGCGGACATGGCCGCTTCCCAGACCTGGCCTTCCTGCATCTCCCCGTCTCCGAGCACGCACCAGACCCGGAAGTCCTTTTTATCGACCTTGGCGGCCAGAGCCATGCCGACGGACACGGACAGGCCCTGCCCCAGCGATCCTGTGGAGGCTTCCACGCCGGGCAGGCGGACCCGGTCCGGGTGGCCCTGCAGCGGACTCCCGAGCTTGCGCAGTTCGAACAGACGCTCGCGCGGGAAGTATCCGCAGCGGGCCATCACGGCGTAGAGGGCCGGACAGCAATGCCCTTTGGAGAGCACCACCCGGTCCCGGTCCGGCCATACCGGGTCCTCGGGCTTATGACGCAGGGGCCCGGTGTAGAGGGCGGCCAGGACGTCCACGACGGAGAGCGATCCTCCGGGATGGCCGGAGCCCGCGGCTTCCAGCATCCGGATGATGTCTATGCGAAGCTCTCTGGTGAGGGCGCGCAACGCGTCTTTCCCCATGGGCGAAGCATGGTATCAAAAATGCTAATATCCCGCTATTCCGATGGAAATAAAAACATATATCCACACTGTCCGTCGTGCCGCCCAGTACCTGCGCGCCAATGCGCCCGGATTCCGCCCGGATGTCGCCATCATCCTCGGAAGCGGTCTCAAGGGCGCGGTGCCGGAGCTCCACAAGACCAAGGCCATCGATTACGCCAGGATCCCGGGATTTCCCCGGACCACGGTCAAGGGGCACACCGGCCGGCTCGTCATGGGGCAGCTGCGCGGGCTCTCCGTGGCCGTGCTCCAGGGCCGTTTCCACTATTACGAGGGGCACCCCATGGAATCCATCGTCCTGCCCCTTCGCGTTCTGGAGTACCTTGGACTCAAGACCGTGATCATCACCGCGGCGGTGGGCTCGCTGAACAAGCGCCTCAAGCCCGGGCATGTGGCGGTGCTCAAGGATCACATGAACTTCATGGGACGCAATCCCCTTCGCGGATTCCATGAGGAGGAGTTCGGCGAGATGTTCCCGGACATGGCGGAGGCGTATACCCCGTCCTTGCGCAAGCTGGCCCTGGCGGAATGCCGCAGGCTGCGCATCCCAGCCCGGGAAGGCGTGTACGTCGCCGTCGGCGGGCCGTCCTATGAGACTCCCGCCGAGATCCGCGCATTCCAAAAGCTTGGCGCGGACGTGGTCGGCATGTCGACCGTCCCGGAGGTCATCGCGGCCCGTCAGATGGGTCTGCGGATCCTGGGCCTGAGCTGGATATCGAACATGGGCGCGGGCATCTCCAAAGAGGTCCTCAGCCATCCCGACGTGCTCGCCCTCGGCGATCGCGTGGCCGAGCACTTGCGCCGCCTTTTGACCGCGGTGCTCGTCCGCCTGGGCTCCCCCAAGAGGTAGCGCCATGGCTGCTCTGCGCACGCGCCTGAAGCATCTCCCGAAGCGGCGCGGCACTGCGGCGCGTCCGCGCCTGCTGCGCATGCCGGACCTCATCGCGAAGAAGCGCGATGGGGAGTCGCATCTCAAGGAGGAGATCGAGTTCATCTCCCAGGGAGCGGCCCGGGGCACGGTCCCGGACTACCAGCTCTCCGCCTGGCTCATGGCCGCGCTGCTGCGGGGCCTCTCGCGCGACGAGACCGTGCTGCTGACCTCCGCCATGGCGCGCTCGGGCCCGCGTCTGGACCTCTCGCACCTCAAGGCCGCCAAGGTGGACAAGCATTCGACCGGCGGAGTGGGAGACGGGATCTCCATCGCCCTCGCCCCCCTGGTGGCGTCCGGCGGCCTGGCCGTCCCTATGATGTCCGGCCGCGGCCTGGGACACACGGGCGGCACCCTCGACAAACTGGAGTCCATCAAGGGCTTCCGGGTACGCATGGGTCTGAAGGCGGTCGAGACCCAGGTCTCGAGGATCGGGGTCTGCATGTTCGGGCAGACGGAGGAGCTCGCCCCGGCTGACCGCAAACTCTACGCTTTGCGCGACGCCACCGCCACGGTGCAGTCGATCCAGCTCATCGTGGGGAGCATCCTCTCCAAGAAGCTGGCCGAGGACTTGGACGGGCTCGTCCTCGACGTGAAATGCGGGTCCGGCGCCATCTTCCAGGAAGCGTCGAAGGCCGAGGCCTTGGCCAAGGAGCTCATCCGGACCGCGCACGGCCTGGGCCTTAAGTGCGTGGGCCTGTTGACCGCCATGGAGCAGCCCCTGGGCCTGCTCATCGGCACCTCCCTGGAGGTGCGCCAGGCGGTCGAGATACTCCACGGCGACTTCCGCGCGGCGGACTACGTGTCGGTGCTCCTGACCCTGGGCGGGTGGATGATGCATTTCGGGGGCAAAGCCCGCTCGCCGGAGCAGGGGGCCGAGTTCTGCCGCCGCCTCATCCGCGACGGCAAGGCTCTGGCCAAGTTCAAGGAGATGGTCAAGGCCCAGGGCGGAGACCCCCGGGTGGCGGACGCGCCCGACCGGTTCCTGCCCAAGGCAGGGCGGAGCCTGGCGCTGAAGGCCGAACGGAAAGGCTTTCTCGCGAAGCTCGACGCGAGGTGCGCGGGCCGGGCCGCGGTGGCCCTGGGAGCGGGCCGGGACCGGATGGAGGACTCCATCGACTACGGTGCGGGCATCGAGCTGCTCAAGAAGGTCGGGGACGCGGTCGTCCCCGGAGACGAGATCGCGCGCCTCTATGCCGGCGACCCGGCGCGTCTGCGCGAAGGCCATCGGATATTCTCCGAGGGCGTGAGCGTGGCCCCGAAGCGGCCGCGCAGCTCTCCCGTCATCCTGAAGGTGGTGCGATGAACAAGCTCACCGTCTGCTCGCATCCCCTCATGCAGGAGGTCCTGGCCCAACTCCGGGACAAGCGCACTCCCCCGTCGAGCTTCCGGGAGCTGATGGAGCAGGCGGGCGTCCATCTGGGTTTCGCCGCGCTGGAGCGCCTGCCCACGCGCGTCTCCAAGGTGGAGACACCGCTGCGCTCCGCGCGCGTCCGGCGGGCGGGCCAGCCGGTCGCTCTGGTCGCGGTGCTGCGCGCCGGGCTGGGCTTGGTGCCCGGGCTTTCCCGGCTTCTGCCGGGAGCGCCCATCGGCCATATCGGCCTCTACCGAGGCGAGGAGACCCTCAACCCGGTCCGCTACTATGTCCGCTTGCCGCGCAACATCCGCAGGAGCTTCGTGCTCCTCCTGGACCCCATGCTGGCCACGGGCGGCTCCGCCGCGGAGTCCATCCGCATCCTCAAGACGGACGGCGCCAAGGAGATCACCCTGGTGTGCCTCGTGGCGGCCCGCGAGGGCGTGGCGCGCGTGCAGCGGGAGCATCCCGACGTGCGCATCGTCACGGCCGCGGTGGACCCGGTGCTCAACAAGCACGGCTACATCGTCCCGGGCCTGGGCGACGCGGGGGACAGGCTTTATTGGACGTAGGAGATCCCATGACAGAACAAGCGACTGCTCGCGATCAGTGGGCGTCACGCATCGGATTCATAATGGCCTGCGCCGGCTCCGCCATCGGGTTGGGCAACATCTGGAGGTTCCCGTACCTTTGCGGCATGAACGGAGGGGCTCTCTTCGTCCTGACCTATGTGGCGGTCGTCGTCTTCCTGGGCATCCCGTTGATGGTGGCCGAGTTCGCCATGGGGCGTTCCAGCCAGCGTTCTCCCGTGGAGGCGTATCGCATCCTGAGCGGCGGGGGGCGGTTCTGGCTGGGCGTGGGCGCTTTGGGCGTGCTCGCGAGCTTCATCATGCTCTCCTACTACAGCGTGGTGGCCGGATGGACCATGCACTACATCGTGCTGTCCTTGCGCGGCTTCGGCGCGGCGGGCTCTCCGGAGGCGGTGGGCGGCATCTTCGAGGGAGTCCTCCAGTCGTCCAAGATCAACCTTTTCTGGCACACCATGTTCATCGCCGTGACCATGTTCATCGTGTTGGGCGGGGTCAAGGGAGGCCTCGAGAAGGCCAACAAGATCATGATGCCCGCCCTCTTCATCATGATGTTCGTCCTCCTGGCCCGCGCCTTCTTCCTGCCCGGCTGGGTCCCTGGGCTCAAGTTCATGTTCTGGCCCGACCCTTCCAAGTTCACCCCGCTCACCGCTCTGAGCGCCATGGGGCAGGCTTTCTTCTCCCTGAGCCTTGGCATGGGAGCCATGCTGACATACGGGAGCTATCTGCCCAAGGATACCGACATCGTCAAGTCCTCCTGCCTCGTCTCCATCATGGACACCTCCATCGCGCTCATGGCCGCCTGCGTCATCTTCCCCATCCTCTTCACCTTCGGGATGGAGCCTCAAGCCGGGCCAGGCCTGGTCTTCAAGAGCATGCCCATCGTCTTCTCTCAGATGCCGGGCGGCATGCTGTTCGCCGTCATCTTCTTCTCATTGCTGCTCTTCGCGGCCCTGACCTCCTCGATCTCCATGCTGGAGGTCGTGACCGCCTACCTTATGGATACCTGGGGCTGGAGCCGGGCCAAAGCCACGTGGATCCCCGGGCTTGTCATCTTCCTCTGCGGAGTCCCGTCCGCCCTGTCCGGCGGCGTGCTGAGCGGCTGGCATGTGCTGGGCCAGAGGAACTTCTTCGATTCCATGGACTACCTGGTGTCGAACTGGATGCTGACCTTGGGCGGGCTCTTCATGTGCATCTTCGTCGGCTTCCGCATGTCTCCCGAGACCGTCCGGCGCGAGTTCGGGGAGAATACGCCCTTCACCAGGCTTTTCGTCCCCTGGCTCTACGTGATCCGCTACCTCTGCCCGGTGATGGTGGCGGCCATCCTCATTTACAACATCAAATAGGCGCTGTCGTTTTCCCCCGCCCTTCCGGCCCCGCTCCGGGTGCCGCGAGGCCCATGTAAACGACCCCCCGCCTGCCGCATAATTTAAATCGAGTTAGAGGAGGCGGCATGAAGAACATATTCGCAAGAAAGCCTTTGAGCCTGCTTCTCGAGGAGAGCAAGGGAGAGAACCGGCTTCGCCGGATCCTCGGTCCGGTCCAGCTCACGAGCCTGGGCGTCGGCTGCATCATCGGCACCGGCATCTTCGTGCTCACCGGCATCGCGGCCCACGACAAGTCGGGCCCGGCCCTCATCCTCTCCTTCGTCGTGGCCGGCATGGCCTGCATCTTCTCGGCTTTGTGCTACGCCGAGTTCGCGTCCATGGCCCCGGTGGCGGGCTCCGCGTACACCTACGCGTACGCGACCCTGGGCGAGCTCTTCGCCTGGATCATCGGCTGGGACCTGGTCCTGGAGTACACCGTCGCGTCCGCGACCGTGGCTCACGGCTGGTCCGCCTACTTCCAAGATTTCCTTAAGATCTTCGGGATACAGCTGCCGGCCCTCATATCGAAAGCCCCGTTCGACTTCAGCCCGGAGCTCGGCAAGCTCGTGTCCACGGGCACCCTGGTGGATGTCCCGGCCATCCTGATCGCCCTGCTGGTCACCGCCATCCTGGTCAAGGGCATACAGGAGAGCGCGTCCTTCAACACGGCGATGGTCGCGATCAAAGTGGTCGTCGTCATCTTCGTCATCGCGGTGGGAGCGTTCTACGTAGACCCCAAGAACTGGGTCCCGTTCGCGCCGTTCGGCCTCACCGGGGTCGGGTTCTTCGGCAAGACGCTCTTCGGCCAGAGCGGGGTGGGAGGCGAACCCCTGGGGATGCTGGCCGGGGCCGGGATGATCTTCTTCGCCTACATAGGGTTCGATTCGGTTTCCACGCACGCGGAGGAGGCGAAGCAGCCGCAGAAGGACGTACCCATCGGCATCGTGGCCTCGCTCATCATCTGCACCGTACTCTACATCGCGGTCTCAGCCGTTTTGACCGGCATGGTCCCCTACAACGAGATCAACATCGACGCCCCGGTCTCCGACGCGTTCGCCCGCCACGGGCTCGGCTGGGCGCAGTTCCTCATCGCGGGCGGGGCCTTGGCGGGCATCACTTCCGTGCTCCTGGTGCTCATGCTGAGCCAGCCGCGCGTGTTCCTTGCCATGGCCCGCGACGGCATGGTGCCGGAGAGCATATTCGGCGCGATACACCCCAAGTTCAGGACCCCGTGGAAGTCCACCATCCTCACCGGCATCGTGGTGGCGCTGCTGGCGGCCTTCGTCCCCCTGCGCGTGCTGGCCGAGCTCGTGAACATCGGCACCCTGCTCGCCTTCGTCATCGTGTGCGCCGCCGTTCTCATCATGAGGAAGAAGGAGCCGGACGCCGCCCGACCGTTCCGCTGCCCCTGGGTCCCGCTCATCCCCATCGCGGGGATCGCGACCTGCATGCTCCTCATGTTCGCCCTGCCCGTGGAGAACTGGCTGCGGCTCTTCGTGTGGCTGGCCCTGGGCTTCGTCGTCTACTTCATGTACGGCAGGCACCACAGCGTGCTCGCCAGGATGCGTGCGGCCGAGGGAGCCGGCAGGTCCGGTTCAGCGCCGCAGGAGCAGGTCCAGGCCGCAAAGGGCGAGGGTCTTGGCCGCGAGGATGAGGGCCTTGTGAGCTCGGGGAGCCGCTGAGGCCCGGGCGAACGCGCGGGTGTGCAGGTCCATGCCCTTGGGGGCCGTGGCGCAGTAGAGGTAGAGCGCCGGCACGCGTTGGCTTACGTTGCCGAAATCCGTCGACCCCGGGCACGGGTCTTTGGAGAGGATCCTGCGCACCCCCAGGGACCTCAGGTTCTTCTCCGCCAGCGCGACCAACTTGGGGTCGTTGCGCACCTCGTCCAAGGGGCTCTCGAACTCGGTGATCTCCACGCGGCAGCCTTCGGCCGAGGCCGCGCGGCGCGCGCACGCCTTCACCCTGGACGTGATCTTGTCCAGCCTGCGGCGCGTCTCGGCCCGCACGTAGAACCTGGCCTCGGTGAGGCCCGGGATGATGTTGGGAGCGGTCCCTCCCTTGGTGATGATGCCGTGCACCCGCCGGCGCATGGCTTTCACGGCGTTGAACAGTCTGATCAGGGCGTCCAGAGCGCTGCGTCCCTCATGGGGCGTGCAGGCCGCGTGGGAGGCTCGTCCTAGGAAGCGGAACTGCAGGGCGTCCAAGGCCAGCCCCGAGGTCCTGGCCAGATGGAAGGATTCCGGGTGCATCATCAAGACCGCGTCCGCGGAGTCGAAGAGCCCGGCTCGCGCCATGGGTACCTTGGCTCCGAACTCCTCCTCCGCCGGGGTGCCGAAGAGCCGGACCGAGCCGCCCAGCTCCCGGGCGAAGGGGGCCAGGGCCGCTGCCGCGCCGAAGCCGGAGGCTGCGATGAGGTTGTGCCCGCAGCCGTGCCCGATCCCGGGGAGGCAGTCGTACTCCGCGACGTAGCCCACGCACGGGCCGCGCTTGGCCCCGCGGCTGGAGGCGATGAAGGCCGTGGGCAGGCTTTTGAGGGGGCGCTCCACCTTGAAGCCGAGTCGCGCCAGCCTCCGGCTCAGGAACTTCGAGCAGAGGGTCTCCTGAAGTCCCTCCTCGGGATGGGAGTGCACGTAGCGGCTCACCGCAAGGATCTCCGGGGCGAGCCGGTCGACCGTCGCGAGCAGCTTGGCCCTCATGGGCACAGCACCACCGTGCGCACTTCGCGCTTCGCGGGCCCCCAGCGGCCGGTGATCTCCTGCTTGACCTTGGGCCCTCGCGTCACGCGGAAGACGGTCTCGCGGAACTCCCCCTTCTCGAATCCGAGCCCGTCGCCGGCGTCCTCGTAGAGGCGGCCCGAGGCGCGGCCCTGGGAGTCGAAGCACACGAGCAGGGTGAGCTCCTCGAGCGGCTTCTCGTCGGAATACTGCACCACCGGCCCGGCCGGGATCGCGGCGCCGGGCTTGATGTAGAGCTGCGCCTGGCCCGGGTCCGCCTCCTCTCCCGGGAAGACGAACTTGCTCCACCCCCCCTTGGGCAAAGACGGCCGGGGCCCGGTCGCGACGAGGAGGCCGTCTCCCAGGAGGAACGACGAGTCTTCCCCCCTCAGCGCGGGGTCTTTGAGGTCCGCGAAGAAGATCGGTCTGGCCACGGGCAAGCCTGTTTCGCTGGCCTCGCGGAACAAGGTGTAGAGGTAGGGCAGCAGACGGTAGCGCCGCTCGAGAGCCGTCCGGCAGCTCTTCTCCACCTCCGGGCCGAAGGACCAGGGCTCCTTGTCCCTGTTGCCCTTCATCGTATGCCCTCGAGAGAACGGCAGGAGCGCGCCGAAGCTCATCCACCGGGCGAAGAGCTCGCCCTCCCGTCCTTCGGGTCCGTTCCCGATGAAGCCGCCGATGTCAGGCCCCACGTTGGGTTGGCCGCTCAATCCCATGTTGAGCACCATGGGGATGGACCAGGCCAGGTGGTCCCAGTCCGCCCTGTTGTCCCCGGTCCAAGTGGCGCCGTAGCGCTGCCCTCCGATGAAGTTCGAGCGGGTGAGGACGAAAGGCCGCCGATCCGGCCGGGCGGCCTGGATGCCCTCGCGCGTGGCGCGGATCATCATCATGCCGTAGACGTTGTGGTAGCGCGCGTGCGGCCCCGCGCCGCCTAGTTTCGCGTCCGCGCGATGGATGTTGTCCTCCGGCATGGTCTTGGTGGGGGTCTCGAAGACCGCGGGCTCGTTCATGTCGTTCCAGACCCCGTCGACGCCGTAGGAGAGCCAGTTCTTGTAGAGCCCGGCCCACCAGCGCCGGGTCTCGCTCCGGAGGAAGTCCGGAAACACCACCTTGCCCGGCCAGACCTTGCCGAAGAACGTGCTCCCATCCGCGGCTAGGACCGCGTGACCTCCGGCCATAAGCGCGCTGAAGACCGGGTAGCTGACGGGCTGCGCGCCCACTCCTGGATCGATCATCCACACGGTGCGGAAGCCCAGCGCGTGCAGCTCGCGGTTGTGCCGAGCCGGGTCCGGGAAGGCCTGCGGGCTGAAGGTGAAGATCAGGAAGTCCCGCATGTAGTCGATGTCGTGCCAGAGCACGTCGCAGGGGATCCGCCTCTTGCGGAACTCGCGGGCGACCTCCAGGGCCCTGCTGTCCGGCGTGTAGCTGTAGCGGCACTGATGATAGCCCAAGGACCAGCGCGGCGGAAGGGGCATCTTCCCCGTGAGTCTCGAGAGCTCGCGCAGCACCGCGGCGGGCCCTTGCCGTTCGATGACGATGACGGGGAAATCCGGGCCCTCGACCGAGGTCCGGAGCTCCCCCCCTGAGAGCGGAGGCAAAGAGAGCTCCTGGCGGTAGGTGGTGTCGAAGAGGACGCCGAAGCTGGAGCCGTCCGGCCTCACCCCGAGGACCCAGGGATGGGACTGATAGAGCGAGGGCGAGCTCGCGCTGTAGTCGTAGGCGTCCGTGTTCCACAGCGTCAGGGTGCGACCGTTGCGGAGCAATGGGCCGGCGGCCTCCCCGGTCCCGTACAGGGAGGTCCCTGAGCTGACGGCCAGGGTCACGACGCGGCCGTCGAAGCGCGGGATCGTGCGCACGCCGCCCTTGCCCGGCTTCCCCCGGCGGGAGACGGTGACGGCGAAACTCGGCAGGCAGTCTTGAGCCGCCTTCGTGGAGGCGTAGAATACGGCTGTCCCGGGACCGAGCGTCTCGGCGTAGGGCTCCAGCGCGAAGGCCGGGGAAAGTAACGCCAGCAGGAACGCCGTCATGCGGGACCTCCTCGGAAGTAGCGATGCCAGTAGCGGAACTCGGCGAGCTCGTCCGGGGAACCCCAGCATAGGTACGCGTCCGACTCGAAGCTCCTCACGTCGAGTCCGTCCCGGATGCAGATGTCGACGGCGGAGTCCAGGTAGAGCTCGCCGTTCACCCGCAGGTCGAGGGCCTTGAGCCTCCGGATGCTGCGGAACAGGAGGCGCGCCTCCCGGAAGTAGAAGGTGCCCACCAGGACCAGCGGGGGGCCCGGCTCCTTGACCGATACTCTCTGTACCCGGCCCGCCTTCTCCTCGATATAGGAGTAGTCCTTCGGCTTCCTTCGGGCGCCGGGGTAGCCTCGCTGACCCACGACCACCACGTCGGGCTTGGAGCGGAGGAGCTTTCCCCACGCCTCGGGGTCGAAAAGCAGCCCATGGTCGCAGGCGGACACGAGCACCGGCTCATCCGGCCGGAGGAACGGCTCGGCGGCCAGCACGGTGGCGGCTTGGCCTTCCGTGGCTTTCGGGAGCTCGACCGCGCCGTTGACCCCGATCCCCTTGCGGGTGATCAGGATGGGCTTCGGCCCGGTCGGCGGGAGCAGCCCCATGGCGGCGCGGTACATGGGCCTGCCCAGGACCGGGATGAGCGGCTTGGGAGGCAGGCCATCCCCGGTGAAGCGCCTGCCCAGTCCCGCCATGGGCATCACGAGCCGCGGCCCCTTGGCTGGAGCCCGCCTCTCGTCGGTCCACGCCTTGAACGCCTTGTGCCAGTAGAGGTAATCCTCCAGATCCTCCGGGGTGCCCCACTGCAGGAAGGTCGGGATCTCGTAGACCCGGACGTCCATGCCTTTGCGGATCAGGATGTTGTAAGGCATGCTGGCGTAGTATTCTCCGTGGACCCGCAGGCCTTGGCGGACCGCTTCACGGAAGGCCTGCTTCGCGAGTCTCCCGGTCCGGAAATAGTACGTCCCGCTCGATGCGAACTCCTTCGTCTTGTCGTCGGTGAAGCATCCCTTTTCCCGTACTTCCAGCACGCGGCCGCGCTCCTCGCGGCAGTACGCGTACAGGTCGCCCCCGAGGCTGTGCGGGTGGAAGCCCCGGTAGCAGACGATGGCTCCGTCGCAGCGCGTCTTCCGCGCGAAATCCGTGAAATGGGCCGGGTCCCAGACGAAGGAGAAGTCGCAGTAGTTCACCAGGGTCGGGAGCTCGTCAACCACGGCGGCCCCGGCCTGGAGCACGGAGTGCACGGGCCCCAGGCTGTGCGCGGGGATGGCCGCGATGCGGGCCTTGGGCCGGAGGCGGCGGAGCACGGGCCGCAAGCGTCGGACCTGGCCCGTGGTGCAGATGAAGACGAGCGGCCAGCCTTTCGGGAACTTCTCGATGAGATGGGCGATCACCGGCTTGCCGTCCACCGGGATGAGGGGTTTGGGCATGCGGTAGCCTGCCGCGCGGAAGCGTTCCCCGCTCCCGCACATGGGGATGACCACCTGCATCATCTCGCCGGGGTCTCCTATGAGACGACCGCCGGCAGCACGATCGCCCCTTCGGACAGGTTCATCTTCCGGACCACGCCGGGAGTGGACGGCGGGTTGGCCCGCGAGATGAGCGTCCCCGGGAAAGAGCCGTCCACGTGGTAAGGGCACAGGTCGAACTCCAGCCGTGTGACCTGGACCGCTCCGGCTTCATCGATGAACGGGAACTCCATGGAGGGGTAGGGGACGCGCTTCTGGAAGATGTAGCCGTCGCGGGAGCGCTCCTCGACCAGGCTGCGCCAGGAGCCCGCGTCGTGGCTCGCCCCGAACTCCACGCCGATGCCGAAGTCGCCGTCCGCCGGCTTGCTGACCCAGGAGTCCTTGTCGCGCAGGACCTCCGCGGCCGCGCCCCGGCTTCTGCCCAGGTTCACGGTGTAGGGCACGAGGGAGCGGATGGCCTCGCGGTCCTGGGCCCCCAGGCCGAACGCGGAGCAGGCGGCGTCGTCCCATAGGACCGCGAAGGTCTCCTTCGTCCGGGTGAGCCAGGAGCGCGTGGAGTTGACGATGAGGTGGCGCTCCGGGTCCGAGAAGATGGCTTCGTAGTCCGAGATGTCCTCTCCCTTCTGGCGGCACTGTGTGAGGTAGGCGGAGTTGCGCCAGATGACGTCGGCCTCGCGCTCCCAGAGCATGGCCTTCCCGCCGCGGAGCTTGAGCTCGGGCGCGTAGCAGACCTCGAAGCGGATGCGTTCGCCGAAGCGCTCGATGGAGAGTTCCTCGCAGGCCGCGGCCACGCTCGGCAGGTCCGTGAACCGCTCGGAGATGCCGTGCTCGATGGTCGCGGCCACCAGGCGGGGCAGGCGGTCCTTGCCGTAGCGGTCCCGGTACTCGCCCACGAGCCAGTCGAGGATGCGGGGGCAGAGCAGGTCCGGGGTGTACTCGAAGCCGAGGTCGTCGAGCAGGGATTGGGCCATGCGCTGGAGCACGTCGTTGAAGTGGCTGCCGAAGGGAGCGGCCTGGTTGACATCGATGACCGAGTAGCGGCCGGAGGAGAGGTCGCAGAAGCCGTCGAGCCGGCGGTAGCGCCGCTGCATGGAGCGCTTGGACTCGAAATCGCACTGCTTGAAGATCCTCCGTCCATCGGCGGAGAGCGAATCCACGAGCCTCGCGTGGAGCGCCCCTCCGGCGTCTCCGAGACAGGATTCTTCCAGGCGCCAGAGCCCCCGCAGCAGGATGTCGAGCTTGGCCAGCAAAGCCGAGGACATCCCCCGGTCCACGATGAGCGGGACCGGGATGAACGACAGGAGGCGGTCTTCCATGGAGAGCGAACTCTCGCGCGCGATGCGCAGGCACTCCTCGCGGGCGCGGGAACGCTGGGTATGGGACATCCCCTCCAGGCGCTGGCGGACGAGGGCGTTGGAAAGTCGTTCGGTGGTCGTGGTCATGCTGTAGAGGATAGAGCATTGTAGTGAGGTAGTACAACCCCGGGCATCGCCTTTTGACTTCCGCGGCCATTTGAGATATCCTGCCCTATGGCATCCCTGGGCATCTTTTTGGCGCTGGGCGCTTGTCTGCATGCCGGAGACCTGACCTATCTGCCGCGGAACGAGGATGTGCAGATGGTCTCCAGCGGCAAAGGCGTCGTCTTGACGGAGCACTACTGCGATGCCGCGCAAGAGCTCATCCGAAGGACCCAGGAATGCCAGGATTGCGTCCTGCGCAAGACGAGATGTCCGAATTGCTGCCTTGCCTCTCCGTCGGCGAATCGCCCCTATGAGGCGATACGCTGCGCACGGATCGGCGACCCGTTCGGGGTAGACCCGCGTGTCGCCTGCACCGCGGGGTCCCGGTTCGACGGCGCGTGTCCCCAGGCTTCCCTAAGCGTCTCGGATCAGGCGATATTCAATGACTGCGGGCGGATCTCCGAGATACCTCATGCCCAGAGCAGGGGCTGCCCCGGCCTTGAGCCTAGCCTGAACTCCGATCCCGTCGTGCCCCTATTCACGGGATGCGGGTCCTATTTCTCCTCCTTCGAGGGCGGCCATTTCGACGTGGCGACGTCGCAAACAGGGGAGGTCGCAAGCGCCGAGCCCACGGAGAAATATCGTGATTTCGTGGATGCCTGCCGGCAAGATGCGGATGCGAGAGAATCCTGCGAGAAGAGAGTGCGATGCTGCAAGACGGAAGTCTGCGGGTCCGGCGGCTACGACGCCAACTGCGTCGACATGGAATGCAAGACCCGGGTCCAAGCGTGGGAACGAGCGAACAAGAGAGTGAAGACCGTGGACAGGGGCTCGCTCGAATGTTGGGAATTGACCAACAGCGATTGCTTGCGCCTGAACGAGGAGGCGCAGAACTGCCTCAACGACGTCGCCGGCGGGACTTGCGGCGGTTGTTTCCTGAGGATCTATGCCGACGACAGTTTCAACTACAGGTTCGTGGCCAAGAGCAATGAGAAGGTCGTCTTGTTGTGGAAGCTGTACACCACCTCCACGGGGGACTCTTCGCAAACCGATTACTTCTACAGCAAGATACAGGTCGAGGACGCGAAGCGCGAGATCATCTACACCAGCCCGGTCCACCAGAAGGTCTTTCAGGGGAGCTTCGGCGTCTTCAGCGCCATCTCCGTCCCCCCCGAGCTTCTGAAGACCGGAGAGGAGTATTTCGCCAGGCTGTATTACTTCATCAACGAGGATCCCAAGCTCAAACTGCGGATGGACGTGACGGGCGCCGAGATCGTGGCGATAAGGGTGAGAGAATGAAGGAGGAAGGATGACGACAATAACGGCATTGCTGTTGGGGGCGGTCGGCCTCGCAGGATCTCCTCTATCCGCTGCGGACGAAAGCAGCGTGGGAGTCTCGCCCGCGCCCAAAGTGGTCCAGGAGGTCGGCGTGTCGGATGCGGTCTATGAGCCGACGCGTTGGCCGATGTTCGGCGCCTCCTCGAGCGACAATGAGGCGTGCGCCGACAATCTGAGGACGGGCTTCAGCGGGCGGCCCAAGCATGAAACGCATCCGAAAGCCTACCCGCAAGCCGAGCCGCGGCCCATCCTGGCCAAGACGCTCAGCCTGGGGCAACTGGGGTTCGGCTCTTATAGGGCTACGGCGAAGATCATCGTTTCCTGGACCGTAAGGGCCGAGGCCTATCAGAGCATGATAAACCCGTGGAGCAACAGCCCAAGGCTCTGCTCTCCTTGGCACGGGACGATCGAGGAGAGTTTCCCCGGCGGCGAGCTGGCCACGATGCTCTACGTGAACGGCAGCCCCCGCAGCGGGGAGTTCTCCATGACGTTCCCCCCGCTCGGGAAAGGGACGAACTACAACCCCAGCGACCCGACGATCACGGGCAGCGTCGTGCTGACCCCGGAGACTTTCGGCAAAGAATTCCCGGAGACCCTGACGTGCGAGGTCCGCTGGATCAACCGGACGACGGGCGCGCAGGTGAAGGCCCCGGCGTTCATGCGCAGCATGACCTTCTTCATCACGCCCATCACCGGGCTGCAATAACTCGGGCGACGTCCCCCGCTTCGGGACTCGCGGAAGTCGGCGTGCGATGAGATCCGCTTCAAGGACGAGCGACGGGTTCACGCTGGCGGAAATCCTGGTGACCATGATGGTCCTGGGCATCGTCACCTATGCCCTGGGACCGCTGCTCCTCTCCAGCAAGCTCCTGCTTAGAAAAGGATACGGCCGGGCCGAAGCCATAGAGATCGCTTCCATGAAGATGGAGGAGAACCTCGCGAAGAGCTACAGCGGGTTGGCCTCCAGCCAAGGTACGGAGTGCCTCGCGGGCAACGGCTGGATCGATGTGGAGGACAACGCGGAGTGCAGGGTCAAGGCGGGGGACCCCTTCGATTGGCGGGTGACCGTGAGCGACCTCGCGGGGACGTCGGCCCCCCCCTGCAGGAAGATAGAGGTGCAGGTCTCGTATCGCGAGGACAAGGAGCTGCGGCAAACGGTGTCCCTCGTGAATTTCGTCCCCTATCCGCACATCCACGTCGTCTCCGAGTACGTGCGGGGGAGCCGGAGCCTGCAGGCGACCCCGACGTACACGCTGCTTTACTCCGTCCCGCTCTCCTTCGCGACGAAGAAGAGCATCCAGCTTTCCTATAATTTCGCCATCCGCGTCATCGACGCGAAGGACATCCAGCCCCTGGACACCATCTACACGCAGGCCCGCGTGGTGAGGAACGGCGTCCCGATTGCCGTCTTCTATCCGGAAACCCGCACGCCCATACTGACCCAGCCCTTGATAAACAACTGGGCCGAAGTCGACAACCTCAGCCTCCGGGATTGCCGGTTCGAGATACTGTGGCGCAAACAGACGGCGGTGAGCGACGCGGGCGCCATCAGCCTCAAGATGGGGAACGTGATCCTGATCGCCGTCGAGGAGAACGCCGCGTCATGAAGCGGGGGTTCACTCTCATCGAGCTGATCATCGCGATCGCCCTGCTCGCCTTCATCGCGACGGGGTTTTGGTTCGCGACGCTCTCGCTCGAGAGGCGGATGCGCTCCGACACGGATGAAGCGCTCCTCCGGGTGCAGCTGTATAACGCCCTGGATAATGTGAGGCTGCATTGCATCAGCGCCTCGAAGATCGAGGACGGATCGTTGTTCCCTTCGGGACAGGAGAGCCGCAAGAGCACTCTTTATTTCCGCGGGCAGAAGGACGTCTACAACGTGACCCCTTCCGTTCTGACCGATGACACGTGGTATCTCTATTCCAGGGACAAGAAGGGCAACATCGTCCTAAGAGAGGTCTCCGGCTCGGGGAGACCCCTGAACGAGGAGGTCCTGGTGGAGGCCAGATATGAGCCCGAGATGCAGTTCCGCTACAAGAGAGGATTCGAGCCGAATTTCCTGGAAGTCACGGTCAGCGGGAAGGTGAGCAGGGGCGGGAGGGGCGAGAGAGTCTTCCAAAAGATCGGCGTCAGGTTCTGGTTCGTGGGGGTCCTGGCCGTATGATGGCGCTTCTTTTCTCCCTGGTGACGATGGCCCTGATGGCGGTCGGCGTCTTCTTGATCTTTTCCGGCAATACGGCCTCGGCGTTGAGGAAGAACTACGAGTATCAGGTGCGCACCAACACCACGAATGCCTGTCTGGTCTATGGGGACTTGCTGGCGCGAGGCCGTCTGCTGGACAATGACCCCAGGACTCCGTCTTCCAACCGTGCCACCCTTTCTGTCGGGTGCCTGGCGCAGAGCGGCGGCAAGTGCACGGAGACGATAACCTGCACGATCGTGTTGAAGAACGACAACAAGATCCATGTTTCCATCGACAGGTAGATCGAGCCGGGCGGGATACACGTTGGTCGAGATGCTCGTCGTCGTCATGATCGTCGGCATACTGTTCTATGCGGGTTCGCGGATGGGCGCGGGGCAGCGCGGCAGAGAGATCCAGATCGCAGAGTCCTGCGTGTCGGACCTGCGGGTCGTTTTCAACGCGGAAAACAGATACCGGATCGAGAAGGGCCGCTACCTGAGCGCGGATGACGCGGCCGAGATGAACAAGAATCTGGGGATGAGCATCCAGAACACGTACTTCGATTATCGGATCCAGTCCGGCCCCAGAGACTTCAAGGTCGTGGCCACGAGGAAGGGCGGAAGCCTCTGCGGCGGGAAACGGATGTCCATCACCCAGACCGGAGAGATCGCGAAAGAGTGTCCGGCCTGGCGATGACCCCAGGCCTGTAGGGGCTCAGCGGGGAGGGTCCCGGGCCTCCTCGAGGCTCTTGGCGATGAGCTCGAGCAGGCGCTTGGAGTCCCCCCCCTTCTCGAGGCACCGGACGCCCTCATAGCCCTGGAACCACTTGACGGTGTGGACGATCGGCATCCCCGTCATCACGATGATGGGGACGCGCCGGAGCCGGGGATCGCTGCGCGCCCTCTGGACCAGGTGGTGGCCGCCCCCCGGCATCTGCATGTCCGTGATGATGAGGTCCGGGATGTTGTCGTCGGCGAGAAGGGTGAAGAACTGGATCATGTCCGCGGCGCGCCAGACGCTGTAGCCCTGCAGCTCGAGCAGGTCCTTGGTCATGGCCATTAATTCCGCGTCGTCGTCCACCAGGGCGATGGTGCGGCCTTCGGCCATGGCCCGATGCCCTTCACCATGCCAGGCCCAGAGCGGGTCGGGTGTCTTGGGCGGTTCCGCGACAAAGGGGGTCTCCGCCGGGCCTTGGGCCGCGGGTCCGGGGGGGGAGGGGGAGGCCTGGGCCTCCTTGAGGCATTTGGCGACGAGCCAGAGCAGCTGCTTGGCGCCCCCCCCCTTCTCGAGGCACCGGATGCCCTCATAGCCCTGGAACCACTTGACGGCGTGGGCGATCGGCATCTCCGTCATCACGATGATGGGGACGCGCCGGAGCCGAGGATCGCTGCGCGCCTTCTGGACCAGGTGGTGGCCGCCCCCCGGCATCTGCATGTCCGTGATGATGAGGTCCGGGATGTTGTCGTCGGTGAGAAAGGTGAAGAACTGCATCATGTCCATGGCGCGCCAGACGGTGTAGCCCTGCTCCTCGAGCAGGTCCTTGGTCGTGAACATCCGGTCCACGTCGGCGTCCACAAGGGCGATGGTGCGGCCTTTGGCCTTGGTCCGCTGCGTCAGGCTCGGCCAGGCCCAGAGCGGTGCGGGCGCCTTGGGCGACCCGGCGCCGGGGGCGGCCTCCGCCGGGCGCTGGGCCGCGGGTCCGGGGGCGGTCCGGGCCTCCTCGAGGCTCTTGGCGATGAGCTCGAGCAGGCGCTTGGAGTCCCCCCCCTTCTCGAGGCACCGGACGCCCTCATAGCCCTGGAACCACTTGACGGTGTGGACGATCGGCATCC
>Ga0265297_10000759_pt1 | contig 89368 bp, 113 predicted proteins | sample Munlanlwell13791_FD_192502 | JGI IMG/M metagenome (GOLD analysis project Ga0265297, IMG submission 192502) | Leachate microbial communities from a municipal landfill in Southern Ontario, Canada - Leachate well 137-91 | ecosystem: Engineered > Solid waste > Landfill > Unclassified | place... | reverse complement strand
CAAACGGCAAGGCTTCGAAATATTTATATTCGGATGAGGAGCTTGAAGAGTACTCAAAGCAGGCAAAAAAGTTAAATATCCAAAGGTACAAAGGGCTGGGGGAGATGAATGCTCAAGAGCTTTGGGATACAACTATGAACCCGGAAACGCGGATACTTAAGCAAATCACTGTTGAGGATGCGGAGGAGGCTGATCGCATGTTTAATATCCTGATGGGTGAGGAGGTTCCACCCAGAAAAAGATTTATCCAAAGCCATGCAAAGACGGCAAACCTTGATATATAAAATTCTAAATTCCAAGCACGAAATACGAAACAATAATTAAATTTAAGTATCAAATATTTAAACATGGCTTTCGAATTTCGTGTTTAGGATTTCGGGTTTGTTTGATATAATCAAACTTGTATATGGATTTTAGGGTTTTTATAGAAATTCCGGCGGGGGGGAGCATTAAATATGAGGTTGATGAGGAGACCGGGGAACTTACGGTTGATAGATTTTTGCATACCGCATTTGTTTATCCTTTTAACTATGGCTTTATAAGGAATACAAAAGGGGAGGATGGGGATCCGCTGGATGTTTTAGTACTTTGTTCACAGCCGGTTATGCCTGGAGTGGTTATGAAATGCCATGAGATTGGGCTTTTGGAGATGGAGGATGAGGGAGGGATTGATACCAAAATTTTGGCAGTGCCGGACAAAAAGATTGATCCCGAATATGGAGAATTCAGTGATATTAAGGATGTTTCTTCAGTAATTCTGGCCAAAATAAAGCACTTTTTTGAAAATTATAAAACACTTGAGCCCGGTAAGTGGGTGAAAGTGAAAGACTTTAAAGCTGCAGCCGATGCCCAAAAACAAGTCCAAAAAGCAAAAAAGAGTTAATATTTACTTTAGGCAAACACCCAAGTCCTTTGCTGCCGACAGGCAGACCAGGGTATTTTCCAGGGTGAAACGAAGCGTGGAGCAGGTTAGAAAAATTACTAAGGGGCAATTTGAGAGAGCTTTGATGAGAGCGAAAAGATGGAAGTAAAGAAAAAAGTACCGATTTTTGTTTTGATTTCTATTGGTCTTTTCTCGTCGCTTGTACTAGTGTTTGCATTGATACTTAAGATTGGAAGAAATGGCACTGACAAGCCTCGGGGTAGTGAAAAGCAATTTTCTGGCGTGGCAAAATTTAGAAGTGATGAGGAGTTTGAACAGTATATTGCTTCCGGGCAACAAAAAATGGAGTCGGGGCGCGGAGCGGTTTCATTTGGGGAACTTGCCCCAATGAGGCTTGAAAGCCAGCAAGACGCCACGATAACGCAACCCGCAAGAGCATCTGAAACAAACGTTCAGGTTGCCGGCATTGACGAGCCCGATATTATCAAAACCGACGGCGAGAGTATTTTTTATTCGTTTGAATCTTATAATATTTTCAGGCCGATGCCGCTATTGGAGCCTCAAATTGACGTAGAGTCAAGAATGGTCCCCCCGTATCAGCCGCAAGGTGAAACAAAAATAATTAGGGCGTTTCCTGTTGAGCAGCTAGACGAAACTAGTAATGTGGATGCACAGGGAACCTTGCTTTTGATGGGAAAAAACATGGTGGTTTTTGAAAACCAAAGGCTTATCGGGTTTGATGTGAGCGATAAAGCTAACCCAAGGCAGACATGGAAGCATGATATTGGCGATAATACCCAAATAATTGATTCAAGAGCTTATGGGGGAAAGATCTATCTTGCAACAAACACATATGTGTACGGGGACTCAGCTTGCCCGATAGTGCCGCTTGTCGGTATGGAGATTGCCTGCACCAGCATCTATCGGCCAAATAACCAGATCCCTGCTGATTCAACCATGACTGTGGTTGTGATAGAACCAAATACGGGTGAGGTAGAAAAGACTGTTAGTTTTGTGGGGCAGGCTTCCCAAAGTGTTTTTTATATGAGCGAGGCAAATATCTATATTACTTTTAGTTTTACTCTGGATACATCGGAGATTTTGTTTAATTTTTTAAGAGACGATGCTCGTGAGCTGGTGGACGGGAGTACATATACGAAACTGGAGAGGCTTAATGGTTATGACATAAGCAGTCAAGCGAAGCAGGTTGAAGTGGAAGTAATAATGAATGAGTTTTATGCGAGCCTGGATAAAAATGAAAGGTTAAGGGTTGAAAATGAAATTAATGATAAGTTAGCCGGATACTTGGAAGAGCACGCGCGTGATGTTGATAGAACCGGTATTGTTAAAATCAGTAGCCAGAAATTGGAGGTTGTGGCAAACGGTGAAATTGCCGGAAAACCCCTTAATCAATTTGCATTGGATGAATACCAAGGCAACTTAAGGGTGGCTACAACCGTGGGAAATATCTTTGTGTATAGAGCTTCCGGTAGAAGCTATAGTGATGTATATGTATTAGATGAGGGTTTGTCTGTAACAGGCAAAATTGAGGGTTTGGGCCTGGATGAGAGGATTTACTCTGCAAGGTTTGTGGGTGAGCGGGGGTATTTGGTCACATTTAAGCAGATTGATCCGTTTTTTGTTCTTGACATGAAGGATGCACGAAATCCCAAGGTTGCGGGGGAGCTTAAGATACCCGGCTTTTCGTCTTATTTGCACCCGATAAGCGATAATTTAATTTTGGGTGTGGGCAGAGAGAATCTTGGGGTTAAATTGTCACTTTTTGATGTAGCCAACCCCGGCTCACCAGTTGAGGTTGATAAATACAACATGGAGGAGAGTTGGAGTGATATACAAAATACACACCGGGCGTTTCTGATGGATAGAGATCATGGAGTATTTTTTATACCGGGAAGCCGCGGGGGGTATGTGTTTAGCTACGAAGGCGGGGAACTTGAGTTAAAAACAGCTGTTGACAACCCAAGCACAAAACGTGCAGTATATATTAACGACTATCTCTACATAGTGGGTGAAAACCAAATAGTAGTGATGGACGAAAACAGTTGGGAAACTGTTAAGACTTTGGAGTTCTAGTTAGGGGAGGTGATTGCAAGTGGCAAGAAATAATAATTTAACACTTACACCTGTTATGTCTTTATCGCTTTTGGCACTTGGGCTTTTGGCGGTTCCGCTTCTTGTGGGTGCGGTTCAACAAAATGCAACCAGGGCAGCAAACGCAGAGGCATCACAGAAGATAAGAATGATGGAGATGGAAAGAGAGAGGATGATGGTGGATGAGCCGAGCCCGACTCCTGTTAAGCTGAATATTAAGGGATATTGACAAAGAGTGAATGGTTAGAAATCTTTTAAAAACATACGGGTTGTATTTCTTGGTGATTTATATTGGTGTTTTGTTTTTGTTGATTACTTTTTTGTCCGGGAAGCAAATTACCATTTTGCCAGGAGATGTAGTGATTGAGAATGCAGCGGTGAGTTTATATTTTCCCCTTGGAACAGCTCTTGGGCTGACGTTGGGGATACTAGTGCTTCTGAAGTTTTTTAGGGTTTTAAAATAGACTGATTGTTTCTGTAGTATTTCTTAAGTAATTTATTTACCTTGTCGAGTTTGGGTCTTACTTTCCAGTTGTACCATGAGGCTTCAGAGGCTTCAGAGAGGGCGTTTTCAAAATCCCTGTCAAACAAAAACCAACTTGGTTTTTTAATTTCATAGTATAGCTGTGTTGCCAGAAAGCTTAGATCGTCGATCGAGGTCTTATTATCAAGATAGTCTTTAACAATATTAATAAAGATAAGTCTGGCTTCGGATTTAGTTAGTTTTTCAGGAGAAGTAACATAGTATCCTAGATATTTTTTAAGAATACCCGGTGTGATTTTGGGTTCGTGTGAACTGCCATTATGGATTTTCATGTTAATTCGATTATAACAAAAGGGGCAGTATTAACTTATCATCGGCGGTAGATGATAGCCCTAGTGGGCGCCCCTTTTGTTGAGATACCGCCTTGTCGGTGGTGAATCAGCCGTGTTTCTTCCCAGACCCGTGGTCTGTCAGGTGTGGATTGTCATCACGACGGTCTGACGTCCCCCAAGAGACGTGCCATCCGTCCCCACGTTGTGTACTGTGGGAGGTGCCGTCATCACGGAAAACCGTCTGTCCACCTGTGGTTTCTCCGGGAGCGATGTCAGCTACGTAGATATCACCACCCTTACCAGGATCGGCCATTTGGCCAACCTCCTTGTTGACCCAGTCCCGCAGTGGGAGGGGTCAACCTATAAAAGAACTTTCGGAAGCTGGGCTTCCTTGAGGGCAACACTAGCAGAAGAAGAAGAAGTCAAGATGCAGATGAAGTACTCGGTTTGTAGAGCTGTTGTATAATAAAAGTATGGATGTACAACAGAAAGTTATTGATCAAATAAAACCACTTGATCCAGAAAAAATTATCCTTTTTGGATCATATGCCTCTGGGCGACACAAAGAACACAGTGATATCGACTTTGCTGTGATTCAAAAGACAAGGCCGCGATTGGGACAGAAGGCTAAGATTTACGTAGACCTGGAGAAATCTGGATATAACTGGAGGGTAGAGCCAGATATTCACTTTTTCTCGCAAGAAGAGTTTAGGCGAAGGCTTGCGAAAGGGGATTTGTTTGTGAGTGAGATTAATGCCAAGGGAAAAGTTGTATATGCAAAGTGATTATGGAATATGGGTTCTTAAAGCAAAAGACAACCTCAAATGGGCAAATGATAATCTGAAGCTCGGTAATTGTCCCTTGGTTTGTTACCTGTCTCAACAAGCTGTTGAGCTTTTACTAAAGGGTTACCTGTATTCAAAAGGCTCAATTCCACCAAAAAGCCATAACTTGGTGATGCTGGCGAAACTTTGTGAGGGCTATGAGTTGAAAAAGGTTGGTAAACTTTTACCAAAGCTTGCGATACTTTCTGAGTTTTATTTTGAATCGAGATATCCAGACTCAATCGTAAGCGAATTGAATGATAGGTATATTGCAGCAGATGCTCTTGAGAGTGCAAAGGATATTTATAAAGAGATTATTCAACAGCTTTCAGAGTGAGAGAGTTCATTAATCTAGATTAATGAAGTGAAAAACAGAGGATTTGTTGTGGTGGATTTTTGAGGCTAAATAGGTTAGAATTAAGTTTGTGGATATTGGCCAAGTACTTCCGGTAAAAATCACCGACGAGCTTTCAAAAAGCTATGTTGATTATGCAATGAGCGTTATTGTCGCTCGTGCACTCCCCGACGTAAAAGACGGCTTAAAGCCTGTGCACCGAAGAATTCTTTACGCTATGCATGATATGGGCTTGGGGCCTAAAAGCGGATTTAGCAAATCCGCAAAAGTGGTGGGTGAGGTGATGGGAAAGTACCATCCCCACGGAGACCAAGCCATTTACGATACGCTTGTCAGGCTCGCGCAGGATTTTTCAATGCGCTACACACTTGTGACCGGACAGGGGAATTTCGGGTCGGTTGATGGAGACCCTCCTGCCGCGATGCGATACACCGAGGTGAGGCTTCCCAAGATTGCCTTAACAATGCTTGAGGACATTGACAAGGATACTGTGGACTTTGTGGATAATTTTGATGCAACCCTCAAAGAGCCTGCGTATTTACCTGCGCTTCTGCCTAACCTTCTTTTGATGGGAAGTGAAGGAATTGCCGTTGGGATGGCTACAAAGATCCCGCCCCATAATTTAAGTGAGGTTATTGACGGCATAATTGCAACTATTAAGAAAGGAAGGGCAGTAAGAGACGAGCAACAACAAAACGAAGAGACTGAATTTTTCATCAAGAAGATCGAGCTTGTGGCAAGCGGAGCGGAGAAGGAGTTTAAGATAAATGAGGGAGAGCGATTAAGCGTTAGCTTTGAGAGCGATATCAACATTGATGAGCTGACCAATTACATCACCGGGCCGGACTTTCCTACGGGTGGGGCGATTTATGATGCGAACTCGATGAAGGAAGTGTATGCAACCGGTCGAGGAAAAATTGTAGTTAGGGGAATTGCAGAGGTAGTTGAAAACAAGCGTGGCAAGAACCAAATTATTATTTCGGAAATCCCATATCAGGTTAATAAAAGCCAGTTGGTGGCAAAAATTGCGGAGCTTGTTAAAAGCAAGAAATTAAACGGCATATCGGGACTTCGTGACGAGAGTGATAAGGACGGCATGAGAATCGCGATTGATCTGAAGCGAGACGCAAGGCCAAAAAGCCTTCTTAATAATCTATACAAATACACTAAACTTCAAACGACTTTTCCGGCAAATTTTGTGGCTTTGGTAGATGGCATCCCTGAAACGGTACATCTTAAACAGATAGTAATTGAATATGTAAAGCATAGGCAGCAGGTTATCACCAGAAAAACCTTGTTCCAGTTGGCGAAGGCAAAAGAACGCGCTCACATATTGGAGGGGTTAAAAATTGCTCTTGATAATCTGGATGCTGTGATTAAGACTATTCGCGAAAGCCGAACTCAAGAGGATGCGAAGAATAATTTAGTAAGCAGGTTTAGTTTGAGCGAGATCCAGGCAACGGCAATACTTGATATGCAGCTTAGGCGGCTTGCTGCGCTGGAGAGAGAAAAGATTGAGAAGGAATATGAGGAGATCAAAAAGCTTATAGATAGGCTCATTTCGATTTTGCGGGACCCTCAAAAGGTGCTTGATATCATTGTGGCCGAGCTTACAAAGCTTAAAGAAGAGCACGGAGACAAACGAAAAACGAAAATTTACAAGCAGAAGATTGGGGAATTTAGCGAAGAGGATTTGATTGCCAAAGAGGAGACTTTAATCACCATTACAAAGACGGGGTATATCAAAAGGCTGCCACGAGGGACTTTTAAGAGCCAGAGAAGGGGCGGGAAAGGTGTGGTGGGCATGACAACCAAGGAGGAGGATGAGATCGAGCATATTGTTTCGGCGACCACTCATGATACGGTTTTGTTTTTCACAAATAAAGGGAAGGTTTATGGAACAAAGGCTTGGGAGATTGCCGAGAGTAGCCGACAATCTAAAGGGCAAGCCGTAGTTAATATTTTGGATCTTGAACCCGAAGAGAAAATAATGTCTATGCTTGCGGTTGAAGGAGATTTGAGTAAAAAACACTTTATTTTGGCAACATCCAAGGGAGTTGTTAAAAAGACGGCGGCGGAGGAATTTGAGAATTTAAGAAGCAATGGACTGATTGCCATTAGGCTTGCAGATTCGGACAGTTTGGTGTCTGTTGATCAGACAAACGGAAATGATCATATTCTTTTGATGACAAAAAATGGCAAGTCGATTAGGTTTCCGGAGAAAAATGTCAGGCCGATGGGAAGAGCTACGAGCGGAGTGAGAGGAATTAACATAGCCAGCGGTGATCAGGTTATAGGAATGGAGGTTTTTTCTGAAAAGCTTGAGAAGCCTTCTGATAAGCGGATAAAAGTGTTTAGGGACATGCTGACTATTTCGGAAAAGGGTATTGGAAAAAGGACGGCGTTGAGGCTATTTCCTGTACAAAAGAGGGCGGGAAAGGGGGTAAAGGCTGCGGTGGTAAATGATAAAACGGGCAAGATTGCAGCCGGGATAATGGTGCATAAGGGTATTGAGCAGGTTGTAATAACCAGCAAACACGGGCAGGTGATTAAGCTTCCCATAAAAAATATCCCACAGATGGGGCGGTCTACCCAAGGGGTGATACTCATGCGGTTTGCAAGAAAAAGCGATAGTGTGGCGGCTGTAACTGCTTTAGAAAAAGTTACTGAAGAAGAAACTTCTCAAACTGGGTAGGGTAGGGGTAGGAGTGATCATTTCTTGGCGTTTTTATGACTTCTATTTTAGGATTTATTGAATTAATAAATTTTTTGACTTCAGAGAAATTTCCTAAAGGATCTTTTGCATTTTGAAAGACTATCACTTTTTCGTGTGAAAAGTTGGCTAGGGTAGAGTAGGATGGGTCTTTTGAGGGAATGCCACAAAGAATTAATTTGTTTATCTGGGTGGGGATTTTAGTTAGAGTGGCCATTGCAACACGAGTTCCTACGGATTTTGCCAAAATATTGACTCTTTTTTTAGCAATGACACCAAGTATTTGATCCAGTTCATAATACAGTGAGAGGCTACCTCCCTTATCCCAATGCTTCCATTCATGAATAATAATCTCATCTTTAAGATGCATTTCTTTCTGGAGATCAACTGCCCACTGGCGGTTACTTACAGAAAAGCCTGGTAGAATTATCGTCTTCATTGACTTAATTGATATATATCATTTAAGTTTATATCTAAAATTCATCCATGATCTGTTTTATTTTTTGCTTTCTTTTGTAGGATCTCTTGATTCTTTCAGAACTGTATATTTGCTTGTGCGGCACATCCAGAAGGTCTTTGATTTCTTCCCAAAAGGAGGATTTTGCCTGGCGCTTGAAAACATCCTCGAGAATTGGGGTGATGTTTTCAGCTGAATATTTTAACTGTATACTCATCTTGGCAATCGTTGGAGGACTTATCTTGAGAATTTGTTTAATTGATGCGTAATCGTGGCCTTTGGATAGTAAAACCAGAAGCGCAAGACGTTTGGCAAAGACTATTTTTTCGGTAGGAGAAAGGAAGCTATCAACAAATTTCTCAAATTTTGCCTTGTTATTTATTCCTGATAAAGTCTCTATAAACAGGGTGTATATCCTTTTCCAGTCTTCGTTTTTGATAGGTATTTTTGATACCTGTGTCATATACTTAATTAATATATATCATTGAAGTGATGAGTTACAAATGTAACTCTTCGTGTTTACTGTGGTATTGGTTGTGAATTTGTTTTAAATGTTTGTGAGTGACGTGGGTGTAGACTTGGGTTGTGGCGATGTTTTTGTGGCCCAGCATTTCCTGGACGCTTCTGATATCTGCGCCTGCGATTAAAAGATCCGTGGCAAATGAATGGCGGAGAACGTGCGGGGTTGCCTCAACCGGCAGTTTGATTTTACGAGCGTATTTTTTGACGAGCCTTTGGATTGAGCGGGGGGAAAGGCGCATCGATTCATCAGACGAGGTTGGCTCTACCTTGCCACTGTGGCGGATAAACAGAGGCTTGTAGTGGTCTTTCCTGGATTTTAAGTATTTATCCAGATATTCCGCGGCGCGAGAGGAAAGAAAAACAACTCGGGCTTTGCCGCCCTTGCCTACTACACCAAACTCGCGTGTTTGGAAATTAATTTTGTTTCTGTCGAGTCTGGCGACTTCGGATACGCGAAGACCGGTAGAGAAAAGTACTTCCAGAATTGCTTTATCGCGTTTGCCCGTGATTTTATCCAGACTTGGGGCATTAAGAAGCCTGTCAACCTGCTCGCCGGTTAGGTATTTAACTTGCCTGTCCTCAACTTTTGGTAAATCGATTTTATCCGGCGATAATACTTTATAATCATTTTTGATAAGCCAGCGGAGTAGGGAACGAAGGGCAATAACATGATATCCTTGGGTCTTTTTGGATAAACCTAAACGCGAAAGATAAAGACGAAATTTTTGTATATTGGGCAAAGATATGGATGAGATGTTCAAATTGTCCTTATTCAGCCAATTTGCAAATCTTTTCAAGTAGTGTTTGTAATTCCTGATAGTCAGGGGAGAGGAACCCTTAACAACTTCCTGGTATTCTAGAAATTCATCAATCACTTTGGGCAGTGAAGGCATTAAGTTATTTTATTATTGTGCGACATATATGTCAAGAGAAAAAAAGAAAAAGGCACTAGGCACTAGCAACTAGGTACTAGATTTATATAAAATTAATATAATTAAGGTAGTTTATTGTATAGAAGAAGTAGTTTAATAGACTAAATTATTGGCCTCAAATATGGCTTTACTAGATCGATTCTAAGGCCTGTCTGAATTGAAAAACGATACATTATTCATTTTGTCTAATAATGCCTTTGCGGGAAAAATACTTCTTAATAGAGCGTCGGGGGAGTGAATGAGGCTAATCATGCCTGAGAATTCGTATATTGTTCGGAAGTGAATAATAAATTATAAAGACCAATAATCTAGAAGATAACTAACAGTTAAATTATAAGAAAAATTAGATAAATAATTTAAATTATCAAAATTGCTAATTAGTCTTCTCCCCCTCAACATTTTATTATGTCGTAAAAGTATTATTGTGCGACTATATAGTAGAACACCGGTTTTGTTCAGAGGAGTATGTTTTTGCTAAATACTTCTAAACATGTGGTGATAACAGCAAAACAATTTTTATTAAAGTTATATGTATCACACTTGTTGGAGTGTTATTGCCTAGCGAATGTATCGCAAAAAAATCTATGCAACTTCCCCAGGCTGGTAACTATATCAAATGACTACAAGATAAATTTAAATATAATATTGTGAAAAAACCTATAATATACTGTGAAAAGTTGTCATGAGTACATTTATTACACTTAATATTATAGGATGTCTCTACCCTCCTCCCCCATCTTGGGGTGTGTGTAAGTTTTTATGCGCCCCAATGAGTTACTAATAACATTGTGATAAATACGGCCATGGCGATACCAAGATATTCTTTAACAGTTTGAGAAAACAGCCTTCCCTCAAGAAAAGCTTGACCAAGGCCGAGAAGTACATAGGCAGCGATTGTTAGAAAAATTGAGCCTACAATAACTGTTACTGGCCAGAAATATAAAAGTACGGCTACTTGTGACATTGACAGAGTTATAATCACCGTGTGAAGAATTAGTTTTTTGGTTACTCTTTTTTCTAGATTACTTTGCCAAAGGCCCTGCAGTATTAGCGGTAAGGTTGCTAAAAGTATAAGTATGGTATTTGGGAATATGGAAAGCCTTAGTGAAAAGAGGGTGTCGTAAAGAAAGAAGAGAACAAGTAAAGTAAAAACAAAACCTACTCCTTTGGCTGCTCTGACAAGGGCGATGGTCCTGATGGCCGATACCGTAAAGATATTTGTGGTGAGGCAGAGTGCATAGATGCCTACACCGAAGGCAATAACAACCGGTAGACGAACAAAGATTGAGGCTGGTAAAAGGAAAAAGAAAAGCCCGATGGATAGTGTGAAAAGGGCTGGCAAAACCAGAGTAAGAAGCCGTGCATCAAGGCCAATCCCCTCAATAAGTGACCAAAAAAATAGTGTTACAGTTAGGGCTGTTAAAAAGCCAATTGCCCAGAAACGGTATTGATTATCCAAGAAGTTGATGCCTATAAAACCCAGAGACAACAAAGCGGAGGTTATCACGAACTTTTGTCTTTTTGTTAAATTTAACATTAAGCAAAGTCGGCATTTGTGAAGAGCTTCTGGACGTCGTCGTGATCATCCAAAGAGTCCAGTAACTTAAGAACCTTATCTGAACTCTCCCCTTTCAGATCCAAGTGTGTTTTTGGTTTTTGGATTAATTCTGTTTGAAGGACTTTGTGGCCGGAGGCTTCTAGTTTTTCACGAAGATCAAACAGTGTGGTGGGGCCGGTGTAGACCTCTATCCCCTCTTGGGAGGCTTCTACGTCCTCTACACCAAGATCAATCAATTCAAGCATTTGGGCGTCTGAATCCGGTTTTTTTTCTATTAAAATGTAGCCTTTGGGCTCGAAGTTGTGAGAAACACTCCCCGGCCCTGCCAGGGAGCCACCGGAGCGCTCGAAAAGGTTTTTGATCTCCTGGCCGGTCCTGTTTCTGTTGTCTGTGGCGACTTGCACTAAAACGCCAACACCTTCCGGGCCGAAGCCTTCGTAGGTGAGCTCTTCTACATTGGCTGCTTCGCCGCTTGCCCGTGAAATGGCACGGTCTATATTGTCTTTGGGCATATTGGCGGCGCGGGCGGCGTCGATGGCTACACGAAGTTTGGGATTTGTGTCGGGGCTTGTGCCTCCCCCCGTTTTGACTGCAATTTGGATGGCTTTGACAAGTTTTGAAAATAACTTGCCACGAGCCGCGTCATTTGCGGCCTTTTGATGTTTAATTGTTGCCCACTTGCTATGTCCACTCATGTATGGGTATTATACAACTTCTATGGTTCCTCTTGAAGCTTTTGGATTATATATGATGATTAGGATATCACATCTTTATCGCAAATAATTTGCGCATAATTTCCGCAAATGCCTCTTGACAGGTAAGTTTACACGCCTATACTCATTAAGCAGGGAGCTAAAACCAAAACCTGTCCAATGGAAATTGACCTTGCCCAAAAAGCTATCTTGGCTGCCATTAATGGCGAGTGGGAGCTGGCACTTCAGATAAATGAACTTATCCTTCAAAGCAGCCCCGATGATACCGGAGCAATGAACAGAAAAGCTAAGGCCTTGGTTGAGCTGGGTTATGTGGAGCAAGCTTTGGGGATGTGCGAACAGGTTTTATCTGTTGATCCATATAACAAAATTGCTTCAAAGTGCATCGATAAATGGAAATCCAACGGGCACGCAACCGGACAGAGGAAGCCAATAGACCCGCAGACTTTTTTGGAGGAGCCGGGAAAAACTAAAATCGTAAGCCTTATAAATATTGGTGATGAGACAACTTATGCAACTCTTGATAGCGGAGACGAAGTTAAAATCCTACATCATTCTCACAGGGTTTGTATTGCCAACGTTGAAGGCAAATATATCGGCAGGCTTCCGGATGATTTGTCTGTGAGGCTTAAGCAACTTATCGAATACGGCAATCAATATACGTGTTGGATAAAATGCGTGGAGGGGAGGGAGGTAAAGGTATTTATCCGTGAGGTTTCCCGCTGCTCCAAGGCCTCAGCTATCCAGTCTTTCCCCAATGAAAGAAGCAGTTTTGTATTAGAATCTATCTGAAAAGCGTTTCCCTAAAACTATCGTTATATCAACTGAAGAGCTTGAATTGACCACTTCGCAATTGAATATCGAGGCTATTTTTTGACGGGTGTTAGAAGCCGAACCCTCAACCAGACAGTCAATATCTTGAGGGTCTGATTTTTTGATGCTGGCAAGTTTTGCTCCAAGGCTTTGGATAATCTCACCGACTTGGGTGGCAGTTTGGCTATTTGCTGTCTGGTCTTTAATCGAGACGATTTTTCCCTCGGATGAGATAGAAGAGTCTGCAACTTTTGCTGCTAAAACAGAAGGCATTTCTGAACGCAGGATGTAGCCGGAAACGCCGTCTTTGAGAGTGGCTTGATAAACATAGGATGTATCTGTCAGGGCCAGCTCTACCCTATCGCCAGGTTTTCTGCTAAACGAGAATATCGCCAAATTTATTCTGTCACCTAAAGTCAAATTTGTTTCGTAGCGGGCGAAAACGGAGCGGACCAGGGGATGAAGCCCCTCCCCCACCAAACCGAGTGCCTGCTCGTTTGCCCAAGCTTCTGTGGGAAACTTAAGAGATTTGGTAATGGTTTCGGCAAGAAGGCTGCCTGAATAGCCCTCAAGCCTACCCAGATCCCAAATGCTACCTATCTTCCATCTGCCCAACTGGCGAGATGCTTCAACCTCCAGGTTTTGCGGAATGTTGATCGACGTGATGGTACCGGCAGAAGGATCAAATATCAGAAGCGTTACGTTTTGATTTGTATTGACCGCAAGAGCCAAACGATCCTTTTTGTTCCAAATGCCGTGCCTGGTAATCAACAAAAATGATGCAAGCAGAAGAATAATAAAAAATATCAATAAACCAACCAGTTTCCTGCCTAATTTAAATTTTTGGGCGGGCTTTTTCCTGTCAGCTAGTCTTGACCTTTTTCGTGGTGGCATATAAGGCAGTTTAGAGCATCTGACAGGTCTTGTGGTAGATCAGATTGGACGGTAACGAGTTTTTTTGATTTGGGGTCTGTAAAACTAATTTTTGCGGCGTGTAAAAAAAGGCGCGGACACCAGGCTTTGTCCCTGAGAGTGATTTTGCCGCCGGCATAGAACGGGTCTGACACAATCGGATAGCCCAAATACTTTAAATGAACGCGGAGCTGGTGAGTGCGGCCTGTTTTGGGATAAAGGTTAAGAAGTGAATAGAAGTTGTTTGAAGAGTCCTTGTAGTAGTTTACAAGCTCAAAGCTGGTTTGGGACGGTTTACCCCGGGGAGTTACAGTGAAGCGTTCACGATTAAAACTGGAACGCGCGATGGGGGCATCAATGTCGCCTTTTGTGGGGGTTTTGCCGTGAACCAGGGCAACATAACTTTTTTGAACAAGCCTTGACTTAAATTGTGCCTGAATCGCCTTCATAATTGATAAATTTTTAGCAACGATGACTAGCCCGCTGGTATCTTTGTCTAGTCGATGAACGATGCCGTTTCTGTTTGAGCCGTCGTGTGCTAGCGGAAAATCAAATTTGGTTAACCAAGACTGAAGCGTAAGGTTGTCCGCTACCGTTACGGCGTTATTCACTACCATTCCGGGAGGTTTATTAACCACAAAAAAATCTTGAGAGTCTAAGACAACTTCGGGCTGAAGACTATTTTTTTTCTTTTTTGCTTTCACACTTAACACAGAATGTGGCCTCCGGATAAACCATTAAGCGGTCGGTGTTGATCATATTGCCGCAACTCTCGCAAATGCCGTACTTGCCAATTTTTATCCTTGCCAGGGCCCTTCTGGTTTGAATTATTTTCCTATCAAGCTGATCTTTGAGAGCAGAAGTTCTGGCGTGGCCAAATTGTTCATCTGCTTCTGTATCCGGAGCTGCGTTGTCGGTGATCCTGCTTTCGTCTTTAAACGGGTCTTCTTTAGAGATGTTTTTTCTTGTTTTTTCAAGCTCTTTGAGCCTTGCGGCAAGAAACGATTTCACCGGTACAACTAAATTTTTCGGAAAACTAACAGTATGTTTTGTTTTTTTAGTAGTCATACTTTTTGCCTTGCCAGATTAAACAGTGCCAAGAAAAGTACAAAAGCCGTAACAGATGAAACGAGCCCTTCAACTTTTCCAAGAAAGGATAGCACAAAGGGAAAAGGTATAGCAAGAATTCCACGCAGAAGAAACATTATGCCCAATGAGGTTAGGCCGGAAAAACCGATTTTTCCGGATCGATACCAAGTGAATTTTTTGTAGCGGGATTCCAGGAAATAAAAAATGCTTATGAGGGCAACAAAGATTGCAGAGGCAACAAGTGAGGACCAGCTGGAATTTTTGAGCGCGTCAGCTAAAAAAATTATTAGAAGCAAGTAGAGTGAGGCTATAGAAACGGATTCGAATGCCTCAAAGAGTTTAAGCTTGAAGCGTTGTATTGAGATCAAAAAGCCAAACACAAGGCCGCTCACGCCCGACCAAAAAACTATGCCGGAGGGGTTTGCCGGAATACCTGTGGTTGAAGGAATTATGATGAAGTTAGCGGTTGATGCTCCCAGGAGGAGCGAGATGATTATTATTAATCCTGAAGAGAAGATTTGGTTTTGCTCGTAGTCCTGATTTAGCCTTCGCCAGTAGATGAATAAAAAAACGATTAATGCCGTGAAAAAATATAGGAGTGAGGTTGACATGCCCTTGACTTGGAGTATAACATAGACATTACCGTGCTAGAAACGCCACATGTGATAGTGGGGGCCGCGATTGGGGCTAAGTTTGCACATCCACTCATTTCAGTTCCTCTAGCTTTCGGGAGCCATTTTTTGCTGGATATGGTCCCCCATTGGAACCCTCATTTAAATACCGAGACTAAAAAGCACGGCAGGCCTACAAACAGATCTACTTTGATAGTTGCGGCGGATTTGTTGGTGGCTTTCGGATCTGTAGCATTGATTACAAGCAGTATCAACCCGGGTGACAATATACAGCTTGCAAGCATCTTGGGAGGAGCTGCGGCGGGGATTGCGCCAGATGTTGTTGAGGGGCCGTACTTTTTTTTAAATATGAAGAATAAGCTTGTAGAGAAGTGGATTATGTTTCAGAAGTCTATCCAAACTGATACAAGCTTGATACCGGGAATTGCTACACAGATTATCACTGTACTAGCCGCCGTGTGGTGGATTTTTAGTTAACTACTCTTTCGATATACTCGCCGGTTCTGGTGTCTACACGGATAAAGTCGTCCGCTTTGATAAAAAGAGGGACTTTGACTGAGAGGCCGTTTTCGAGCTTGGCTGGTTTATAGATGTTTGAGGTAGTATTGCCTTTTACCCCAGGGGCTGTTTCGATGACTTTTAAGACGATTTTAGGAGGGATTTCGACAGATAGCGGCTTGTCATCCCAAAACAAGACGTTGGCTTCTTCACCTTCTTTGATGAAGTTAATATCATCACCCAAAATCTTTATTGATACCTCAATTTGCTCGAAGGTTGCGGGGTCCATAAAGATTGCATTTGTTGAATCGGAATATAAATATTGGAGTTGTTTTTTGGTGGTTGAGATTTCTTCGAATTTTGCAGTTGATTGGAAGGCGCGTTCTACAAGATCTCCCGTTTCGAGATTTCTAAAAGTTAGCCTTACGGTTGCCCCTCCCCTGCCGATTTTTTGGTGGAAGTATTTTACAACTTGGCAAGGTTTGCCCTCGAATAAAAAAGTTGAGCCGTTTTTTAGGTTTGTTACAAGTACCATAACAGGACATATTCTAGCCTATCTCTTAATAATGAACAATATAAGATAAATACCACACACTGTAGCGTGGTATTTAGTGTTTACCCAGATTTTTGGAGAAATGTTCAAATAGCTCTTTATTGGCCTGCTTGTTAAATGCTTTACCTTTAATTTTTAGCGATTCAAAGACTTTTTGTACTTTTTCTTTTTCTTTTTTGTCTGCGCTTTTTAAAAACTCTTCTAAAAATAGCTGTGGCCAAAAATACATTGAATATCTTCTTTTAATGTTGTGCCAACTATATGGATCGTAGCGTTCTTGCTCCGAAATCTTCTTAGGCTCACTTTTTCTTCTTGTTAGCATTATTTTGTAACCTTGACCAGAAAGGTTCAACCACGTATTTACTCGGGAAATGGTAGAATACCCTACTTTTAGGTTGTCTCGTATGGTTGAATAGTCAAGACCTTTGACTAAGGCCTGAGCAATCTCAAGTCTTTTGGCTAAGTTTTCAATTTCCTTAGGTGTTAAAAGATCACTTAGTGCCTCTGCAACTTCCTCTGGAGAATTTAGCACACATATGGCTCTACACAATCCAAGCATTAGAACTTTGCGTTTGGATGGGGATAGTCGAGAGTTGCGCGGCGTGGTATTTGTGCGAAGTCAAACCCATAAAGCTTGAGAGTTTGATATAATATGCAGGCGGAATTGTTTGAATTGGCGCGGTGCTGGAATGGTAGACAGGCTGGTCTCAAAAACCAGTGAGCATAATAGCTCGTGAGGGTTCGACTCCCTCCCGCGCCACAAAGAGTGTTGCTTAGGACTTCTTTGTTTCTACTAACTGATCCTGGTTCCAGCTTTCACCCGTTATAGTGTCAATTAAAACAACACTTTGATTACTTCTTACGGGTACACCGCCCACGTCATAAATCAAACCACCTGCGCCCCCCACTGGGATAAATATGGTTGTTGCGGGTTGAAATCTTGCTTTCAGTCTCGCCCTGAGGCTCAAGTCTTCAGTAATTACCAATTCAAATCTTTGATCTCCAACTGGATCTACTCTTCTTTCACTAACATTACTACCACCCTTCTCTGGCATTTAGATCACCCCCTTTCTGTAAAGAAAGACGTTGTCACGATTTTAGCACTATTTACACATTTAACAAGATATTCTAAGATTAAATCAGAGTATGAAAAAGTATTTCTTGGTAGCTGTTGTGCCGATTGTTGTGGGGGTTTTGTCTTTATACATGATTGTGAGAAATGTACTAATGGTTGGAATTGATAAAACAGAAGAGTTTGATCGCCAAATATCTTCGAGTGAAAAAAGAATTACCGGAACGGTTCTTGCTAATAACTTTGGCTGCGCTGGGGATGCGGCTTGTTTTTTGGCTGTTGAGGCTAATGGTGATGGAGTTGTGAATGTTACATATCAAGTTAGTGAGGAGGAGTGCTTAAGCGTCTCATCGCAGCACGGATATAACGTACGTGAGGGACAAAAGGTTGAAGTGTATGGCAAGAATTATTCGAGTGATCTTATGTCAACTTGTGAATCTGCAAATTATTACATAAAGACTATAAATTAATCTTTCTTTTGTCTTTTTGTGTCTGTTGAATAGAACTTGATTCTGTCTCCCCTGAAACGAAGGTTGATCATTCCAAGAGGGCCGTTTCTATGCTTTGCAATGCTTAAGTTTATGCTTTCAAGGTTTTCCTCGTCCTCGCGCCAAAGAAACATTACAACGTCTGCGTCTTGTTCTATCGAGCCTGATTCACGAAGATCCGCCAGCTGGGGCCTTTTCTCACCGCCTCTGTGTTCTACAGCACGTGATAGTTGAGAAAGAGCAAGAACCGGGATTTTAAGCTCCCTTGCGATATTTTTTAGGCCTTGGGAGATTTCAGAAACTTCCTGAACTCTGTTTTCCAAATTTCTAGCGCGGGCCAGCTGGAGATAGTCAACTATCAACAAATCAATCCCATGTTCTACCTGGAGCCTTCGCGCTTTTGTGCGCATTTCAAGAATTGATAAGGCCGGTGTGTCATCAATATAGATAGGAGACTCTGCCAACTCCCCCATTGCGTTTGACAGAGCGGTAAAATCTTCTTCCGAAAGTTTTCCCGTTTTAAGCTTCCATGCGTCAATATCTGCCTGGGCGACCAACAGTCTGTCCACGAGCTCCTCGCGGCTCATCTCAAGTGAGAATATTCCCACCGGTCTTTTGTGAACAGTGGCCATGAACTGTGCGATGTTAAGTGCCATTGTGCTTTTGCCAACTCCAGGGCGGGCAGCAAGAATTAATAGATTTGAGCGCTGCATGCCTGCCAAAAGATTGTCCAGATCAGCAAAACCGGAAGGAACCCCACGAAGGCCGGTGTCTTGTTTGTGGAGCTCGTCCAGCCTATCAAACGAGTCGGCAAGGGCTGCCTTGACCGGAGTGAAAGCTTGAGTAAGGTGTTTTTGCGTCAGAGAAAAAACTTCGGATTCCGCTTTATCCAGTAGCTCGGAGGCCGCTAGCGAATCGTCGACCGACAGTTCCATCAGCTTGGAAGCAGCAATCATTAGCGAGCGCTTGGTGGCTAAATCCCTTACAATTTTGCCATAATGCTCGACGTGGGCTGCCGTGGGGACGCGGTTGACAAGCTCTGCCAAGTAAGCGGGACCGCCTACTTTTTTGAGGCTCTTTCTTTTTTTGAGGGTTTCGGAAACGGTTAAAACATCGACCGGTATTCGTTGTTCAAAAAGATTGAGAATACACTCATAGATTTCTTTGTGCCGATCGTCATAAAAATGAAGGCCGTCCAAGAACTCTGCGACTGAAATAACTGCGTCTTTATCCAATAAAAGCGCTCCCAGAACGGAAGCTTCCGCGTCCTCTGAGTGAGGAGGAATTCTAATTCTTAATGCGTCGGCCATTTTATTGGGTGAAGATGTACAAAACCTGTTGACCCTCGATTAAATCTTCTTTTTTAAGTTTTAGTTTATCCACTTTTTCTACTTTGAAACCGTCTTGAGATATAAATTCGTCAATACCACTTAATGAAGCAAAGGATTCGCCACTGACTTCGGAGGTTTTGAAATGCATAGGAATGATTACTTTTGGCTCTATCTCTTGAGTTGAGTTGTAGGCCTCTTTGGGACCTATTGTGTAAACCCCTCCTGTTGGTATAAACAAAACGTCAATCTGACCGAACTGTCCAACATCTTTTTCTTTTAGTTCGTGGCCGAGATCCCCCAGATGTGCAAGACGAATACCATCCATTTCGATAATATAAATTGTGTTTTTGCCTCTTTGTGCCCCACCCTTGTCATCGTGATAAGAAGGGATCCCAATAATTGAAGTACCGGAAATTTCATATTCCCCGGGGCCGTTTATTACTTTGCGGACATCCTGGACAAGATCAGCCCGATTATGGTCTTTGTGATCATGAGAAACGGTTACAATGTCAGCGCTAACTTTAGGAAAGCGAGCCCCAAGCATGTCTGGGTCAAAAGGGTCAGTTACTATTGCTGTGTCTTTGCCTTTTATACGGAAGCTTGAGTGGCCAAGATGGGTTATCTCCATGGTAGCAACATGCTACCACGGTCGAATTTGCTTGACAAGACATCATTACAAAGCTTATATTACGGCTGCCTCATGCGGAAAGAGGTTTTTATAGCCATAGTTGTCGGGAGTGTCCTTGGGGTAGTTATTGCCTACGGAGCCTGGAGAGCAAATAGTGCAATAACTAACAAAGGACCTCGGTTTAACACTTCTGAACAGGCCGAAGACAACAGCCCAAAGGCAGTTGACGGTTTAAGTTTGAGCCTGGTGGAACCCGTTAATTATCAGGTACTTGTAAGTGAACCTACCAATTTTAATGGCATAGCACGAGCCAATAGTTATGTATATGTTTCCGGTGAAGGGTCAGACTATTTTGCCAAGACCGATGAGCAAGGGAAATTTAACTTAGGGGTTGGTTTAATTGGCGGTGTAAACGAAGTTTTGGTTGGTTCATTTGATGCAAGCGGTGTTGGTGAAACAGAAGGTTTATTGTTGGTTTACTCTACTGAATATGAGATTGAAGAGGATCGGGTTGAGGCTGCTAAGAATAAGCCAATAAGCTACATCGGGACCGTTACCGATATTGCTTCGGGTACGTTTCAGCTTTCGAGGTTTAGTTTGAATAATAAAAGTGGTGAAAATGGTGATATTCTGCAAGTTTCAATTAATGAAGAGTTAACAGATTTTGTAAAAATTGATACCTCGACTCGGACAATTGGTGTGTCTGATGTTGCAATCGGAGATTTTATTGTTGCTATGGGTGTTGCGGACGAAAGGGGTGTATTAGAAGCTAAACGTGTGCTTATAATTTCTGCAGTTCAGCCATTTGTAAGAAAAAAAACCATTGGTGATGCAATTGAGGTTAGCAGTAATGGGATTACTATTGAATCAGACGGAGAACAATACGAATTTGATTTTATCAGAAGTACGGATATTGTGACACTTGATGAGGAGGGAGAAATGGAAGCTATTAGATATACAAATATAGAGGATGGAGACAGAGTTTTTGTGATTTCGTATGAAGACGAGGGAGACACAATTGCTAGAAGTGTGTTTGTGATATAGCATAGATTATGGGCGCAAAACTTCAAACCCTGAAGGGATTCAGAGACTACCTGCCAGAGGAGAAAAGGCGAAGGGATTTGGCAACTCAAAAAATTAGAAATGTTTTTGAGAGGCATGGATTTGAGCCGCTTCAGACGCCTACTTTGGAATATGCTGAAGTGATTCTTGGGAAGTATGGAGATGAGGCGGATAGACTTGTATATACATTTAAGGACCGTGGCGGAAGAAAGGTGGCGCTGCCTTATGATTTAACAGTGCCGACCGCAAGAGTTTTGGCCCAATATAGACAGTTACCTAAATACTTCAGAAGATATCAGATTCAAAGTGTTTTTAGAGCCGAGAAACCTCAAAAAGGCAGATTTCGCGAGTTTACCCAGTGTGATGTTGATATTTTTGGAAGCCGAGAAAAAATAGCGGATGCCGAAATATTGGCAACCGCATATTTTACTTATAAGGAGCTTGGATTTGAAAAGGTTGTGTTGATGGTTAATGACAGAAAAATCCTGATGAGTAAATTGCCATCAGCCTCGATTATTCAAACAGTCGATAAGCTTGATAAAAAAAGTGAGGAAGAGGTTTTGGAGGAGATGGTTATAAAGGGTTTGACGAAAGAAAGCGCTCAAAAGATGCTGGCGGATCTTAAATCTACAGAAATGAACGAAAGTTTGCGAGAGATTTTAGAGCTTGCACAGAGGCTTGGTGTGCCTTCTGAAAGTCTGGTGTACTCCCCTACTTTGGCACGGGGGCTGGATTATTATACGGGCATGATTTTCGAGGTGAAAATTCCAGAGACCGATATGGGTTCTTTTGGTGGCGGAGGGAGGTATGACGAGCTTATCGGAAGGCTTGGAGGAAAAGACACTCCCGCAGTTGGGTTTGCAGTTGGGTTTGATCGGGTGATGGAAGCACTTGTCAAGAATACGGATGATAATGGAGATAAGATTCTGGTCACAGTGTTTGATAAAGAGACTGTCAACTATAGCATGGAAGCGGCTTTCAGGCTTCGAGCGGCAAATCTAAAAGTTGAGATCTACCCAGCATTCGATAAGCTCAGATACCAAATTTCTTATGCTAGTAAAAACGGGTTTCTAAAAATATTAATTGTTGGCCCGGACGAGATTAAAAGCGGTAAATATACTCTTAAAGATTTAAAAAGCGGTAACCAAACTTCATTGGCTCTTGATGAGATATCGCTAACGTTGGAGAATAAGTAATGTCCACTGCCCGAATTAAGGCTTATTCATATCTTTTGGCTGCAATTGCGATTTGGGGAGTCGCGAGCCCGGTAATTAAATACACGCTGGATGGGATTGAGCCTTTTGCTTTTCTTGCTTATAGATTCGGGATATCAGCAGTTGTGTCCCTTGTTTTTTTTCTGGTTAAGCGCCCTCGTATATCAAGACCTGCATATACAATACCCGTTTCTATGGTTTATGGTGCCACGGCATTTGTGATAGCTTTATCTGCATTGTTTGTTGGTCTTGAAAATTCAACAGTTTTGGACCTTAACATCGTAACTATTATCGGCCCGATCCTGGTAATGCTTGGGGGGGCACTGTTTTTCCGGGACAGAATTACACACAAAGAAAAATTGGGGGCGGCAATTGCTTTTGGTGGGACCATATTGGCTTTGTTTTTGCCGGAGCTTAGCGGCGATGATGGTTTGAGATTTACGGGAAACCTGCTTCTTTTTGTGTATCTATTGTCTGATACTGCAGCAACTTTATTCGCCAAAAAGCTGGAGAGGAAGAGAATACCCGCTTCGATATTGTCTAATTTGGGACTGCTAGGTGCGGGTATCGGATTTATGTTGATTGGATTTGCTACTTATGGTACAGGTCTTGTTAATATAATCCTGGAATTACCGCTGAAATACCATCTTGGTGTTTGGTATATGGCTACTTTATCCGGAAGCGCGGCTTATTATTTCTACGTTCGCGGTTATCGGACAATTGAGGCTAGTGAAGCTGCGCTTTTTACATACTTGATACCCGTTTTCTCCGTGCCATTGGCCGTGTTTTGGCTGGGAGAAAGCATTACCCTGCCGTTTGTGGCGGGTATTGTAATTGTTGCAATTGGTGTTGCAATTGCAGAACTTAAAAAATCAAAAGTTAAAAGTTAAAACTCAAAATTATAAGTTAAAATTAAAAAGTTATTTGACTTTTGCATTTTGAATTTTGAGTTCGATTTGATAGAATATCGACAGCATGAGGGCAAATATACATCCTATTTGGTATCCAAACGCGACGGTTAGGTGTGCTTGTGGCAACACTTTCACGGTTGGGGCAACCATGGAAGAAATTGTTGTGGATGTTTGCTCTTCTTGCCATCCGTTTTATACGGGGCAGATGAAGTATGTGGATACTGCGGGGCGTGTTGATGCCTTTAAGAGCAAGCTGAAACAGGCCAATAAGAAACTTGTAACAAAAGCCGAAAAAAGAAGGCTAAAAAGAGAGCGCAGAATGAGAGAAGAGTTAGAGAGGCCGGATACGTTGGCCGAACTTCGTAAAGTGGTTAAAAAGGCTAAAAAGAAAAAAAGTTAGCTACTTCTAGAACAATGCAGACAAGTTATATAGAAATAAGACAGGCGGCCGGTGGTGATGAGGCTAAAATCTGGGCAAGTGATTTACTACGCATGTATAGCCGATATGTTGCAAAACAAAACTGGAAAGTTAGCCAGATTGACGAAAAGACATTAAAAGTTACAGGTGAGAATGCATTTGAAATGCTTAAAAACGAGTCCGGTGTGCATAGGGTGCAAAGGATTCCTACAACAGAAAAGCGTGGAAGAATTCATACTTCAACGGCGACGGTTGCGGTTTTGCCTGAAATTGCGGAACACGAGGTAAATGTTAACCCGAACGATCTTGATTGGCAGTTTTATAGAGCTTCAACACAGGGCGGCCAAAACGTGCAGAAAGTCTCGACTGCGGTGAGGCTTATTCATAAGCCAACAGGAATTGTTGTGACTGCACAGGAAGAGCGTTTTCAAGAACAAAACAGAAAAATTGCACTTGATCTGTTGCGCGCTAAGCTTTGGGAGAAAGAGGAGGAGCGCAAAATGGCCGAGATTGCGGACTATCGCTCCCCTATTGGCCGGGGCATGAGGGCAGAAAAAATCAGGACGTACAATTATCCGCAGGACAGAGTGACTGATCATAGGATTAAAAAAAGTTGGGGAAATCTGGAGGCTATTGTGGATGGAAATTTAGAGAAGATTATAAACACACTTAAAGAGAAACTTCAATAATATATATTAATTAAGTGTTTGATAAATACCGTGCACTGTAGCGTGGTAATTACTTTAAGAAAATGGGGTCAAGATCTTTGATCTGTGTGTTATACTTCGCTCAAGGTGTCGGACGAATTTGATCTACTAGGGTTATCAAAAACGGAACTTTACCAGCAACATCTCGAGATGTTTGGTTGGCCTGAGTGGCCACCAACGGAAGTTCCACCCTACACAGAATGGTGGAAACAAGAAAAATACCTAAGAGTTCTGCCTAATCGTGCATTGAACCCGATAACTAAGTCACACACTGCTGAAATAACTGGCGCACCACAAACAGGTAAAACGACTATGGAAAAAGCTCTTGTCGAGGAGTTAAAACGAAAACTAAAAGGGACAAGCTGGAATCTTCATGTGTGGGAGGAAGGACATGTTGGAGGAAACGAGAGGGTTTTTTTTGAAGCCAGACAACCTCTACCCTACCCTTATGGTAGTCCAGAAGAAGATGAGGTCTATACCGCAATGTGGGATAAAGAAGAAGACCCATGGCTTACTTCTCTTCATATGCAACTATCAAAAGGTGTTTGGTGGAAACTTTGGATTGAAAGCTATGTCGAGAAGACGGATTCTCAGAAACCCAACCTAGTGATTGGTTATAGAGGTCCGCTCGATAGCAATATTTGGCTATATGCAACAGCGGCTCATCGGACAGATCCTAAAATGGTTGTCCCAGACTGGTATCGGAAGACTGTACTACCAATCTGGTTACCTTATATCATCGATTTTGAACTTATGACGAGACATGTTGACTCGATAGTAATTACGGGTGTGAGTCAAGAGACGGCTCAAGAAAGGCGAAGAATAGCAGGAAAGAGGTATAATAGCTGGATTACTGACAGCCCTATTTATAAAGATTATCTTGCTTGGCTTGGTTATTGGATTGAAAATGTTTACCCTATTCTGCATTTTCAAAAAGGAACAGGACTTTTAGTCGTTGATGGTGAGGATAGTCTAGAAGCAAATACTCAAAAACTTATTGATTATGTTGTGGAGGCAACCGGACTTAGACAGTAAAATATGTCGAATAAATTTTTCATAACTACCACGCACTGTAGGGCGGTAGTTATGACATGTGAATTTTTAAAAATCGGTTGCGGTTAAAATTCTAGTCTTATTGTATTTTTTCAGGGTTGGTGTTGATTGTCAAGAAAAACTTACTCTGAAAATTCGGTAAGTGTGGTGGAGACAGATAATTCCTCACTGTTGCGCCAAACATCTAATTCTATCCTGTCCCCTACTTTCATATTTTCCAAAACATCTGCTAGCGAGTTATCTTCATTTAGACTATCGCCATTAACCGATGTTATAATGTCATCCTCTTGAATCCCGGCTTTATCTGCGGGTGAGCCGAAGACTACTTCTAACACATAAGCTCCTTCAGGAACGTCATTAAGAAGAGCGGTCCTGCGAGGAATCATCTCGTAGCGCACTCCCAAAAAGGGTTTGCCGGGAAGCTTACCCGTGGCATTGAACTCCTCTAAATCTTTTCGAACAATTTCGATGGGAATGGCAAAGCCGATATTTTCAGCACCTTGTGCAACTGCTACATTTACCCCTATTACTTGTCCTGCGGAGTTTAACAGTGGACCTCCGGAATTGCCGGGATTAATGGCGGCATCCGTCTGAATGACATTTTCAAGCTGCTCGACATAGCCCTCAAAGACCGAACCTGCAACAATCCCCCGGCCAAGGCCGGAGATAACGCCGGTTGTTACTGTGTGGCGGAATTCTCCAAGAGCAGTACCAATTGCAATAACAAATTGACCGACTTTTAGGTTATTTGAGTCCCCCAGCTCAACGGGTTTTAAACCGTTTGCATCAATTTTTAATATCGCGACGTCGTTATTTGGATCCCTTAATATCTGGGTGACTTCGTATTCTTTGTCATCTTGAGTGATTACTTTGTATTTTGCATCAGACTGAGAAACTACATGCTTATTTGTGACTATGACACCATTATCAGAAACCACGAAACCTGTGCCAATGTCCTGCTGGACACCGCCTTCCACTCTGGGGACAAAGCCCTCAAATGGGTCGAAATCTATCACTCGACGGCTTGGGGTCTGGATAGCGACTGTAACAACTGAAGGAGAAACTTTTTCGGCGACGTCTACCACTACCGACTCTTCTTTGAGCAGTTTTTGCTCAATGGTGGATGTTTCATTGTCAAGCTTTGGAAGCAAAAATAATCTATCGGCAATTGCGCCACTTGTTGCGGCAACTGCGAGAACAATGAAGGCTGCTGTAAGTAATAAAAGTTTTTTTGTGGCTATCTTCATTTCGGTCATATTAAGCTTTATAGTTGAGAAATTATTGAGAAATAATTTCCAAGGCCCTAATTAATTGCTCGTCTTCGAGAGTGGATGTGTCGTTTTCTACTTCAACGTCGGGCTTAAGCCCTGCATCATTTACCCAAGTGCCTTTGGGGGTGAGCCAACGAGCAGTAGTAATGTGAAGGGCGGAGCCGCCATTGACTTGGATTGGGTCCTGGATTGTACCCTTGCCAAAGGTGATTTCCCCAACCAAGGTGGTTTTATTAATATCGCGAAGAGCACCGGCAAGAATTTCGGAGGCGGAGGCGGAGCCTTTGTTAACCAATACCAATGTATTGTAGCGGATTAACCTTGATATTTTTTCGGATTTGATTTCGTTGCGGGCTCCCGTACCGTCTTCCTGAATAACAACAGTATCTCCGGTATCAATAAAGTCCGATGCTATATCAACCGCAGCCTGCAAATATCCGCCTGAGTTATTTCGGACATCTAAAATGATCGAGTCAATGCCGGGATTAAGAAGAATCTCTGTAACCTTTTCATCCCATTCTGTAACAGTTTCTTCGGCAAACTTGGTAATTTTGAGATGGGCGATGTTTTCAGCTGGAAACTCCAATGAAACACTTGGTACTTCAATTTCGGCGCGGGTAACGTCAACAATTAAAGGCTCGTCACTTCCCTGCCTAAGAAGCGTGAGGGTTACGACCGATCCCGCGGGCCCGCGGATAATATTGACTGCTTCAGGAAGGCTCATGCCAAATGTGCCAGTATCAATTGCTTTGGTTTCGTCTGTTATGCCCACTATAAGATCACCGGGGAGTATGCCAGCCTGCTCTGCGGGTGAGCCCACAAGCGGTGTAACAACCGCAAGTTGGGTTCCTTGAAAACCTATATGGATCCCTACCCCACCGAAGGAGCCATGCAAATCTTCCTGGACGATCTTATTGTCATCAGGAGGCAGGAATGCAGTGTACGGATCGCCTATTGCGGCAACCATACCTTGAATTGCCCCATAAATCATATCGGCTTTGTTTAGCTTGGTTTTGTCATAGTAGCGAGTTTCAAGAGTATCCCATACCCTCCAAAATAATGAAAAATCAAGCTCCTTGCCTTCCGGCAACTCGCGATTGATAGTTACTTTGGGAGAAGCCTGGAGTTGAACCGAGAAGTTTTTTAAACCCAATGCGTAGCCGACAGAGAAGGCAACAAGGACAATAACAAATGTATAAAAAACGAATCTGGGACTAATTTTAAAACTAACTTTCGGCAGCTTCATACAAGAAATTTTAGCGGACTTTGGCTTGGAATGGAAGAAGCCCTAAGTGGCGAGCTCTTTTAACGGCCAGGGCGAGATGCCTTTGTTGTTTGGCGGTTAAGCCGCTTCTGTCCCTTCCCACCAGCTTTGCGCGGTCTGTTAAAAACTGCCGCAGCTCTTCATAGTCTTTATAGGAAGGCATCTCAGCCGACCCGCTAAATTTGCTTTCAATTGGGGGGCGAGGTCTTGTGAATCTTCGGCGAGCTGGCATCAGAATGGAATCTCCTCTTCCTCTTCTTCTTTTTTATCTTGCTTCTTTTTGGGTTTATCTTGCGCTTTTTGTTTTGGCTTTGATTGTGGTTGTGATGGTTGAGAATCACCTGTATCAAGATCTTCGGGTATGTCGTCGAATGTATCTGCAACATCGGATGATGATGCGTCTCTTCGGGAGTCTAGAGCAATCATGTCTTGGATAACAATTTCAACGGTTGTTCGTTTGTTGCCGTCTTGGCCTGTCCAGTCGCGGGACTGAATGCGGCCCTCAACATAGACGCGAGTACCTTTTTTGAGCATCTTGGAGCAAATTTCAGCCAATTGCGTCCATGCAACGATTCTGTGAAATTCCGCATCATCGCGGGTTTCGCCGCTTTCTGTTTTCCACTGCCTATTGGTGGCTAAACCAAACGTGCAAACGGCTGTTCCTTGTGGGGTGTAGCGAAGCTCCGGATCTCGGGTCAGGTTTCCAATCAGCTGTACTTTATTTAGACTTCTTGCCATTTTCCTTTCTTACTAACAAATACCTAATTACATCTTCGTCTAAACGCAACTTGTCGGCAAGCGCTTTAGCGTTGGCACTTTCCAATTTTAAAGGAATGTGGACAAAGTTTCCAGTAAGGTTGCCTTTTATTTTGTATGCCAGCTCTAATTTCCCCCATTCATCGGGTTTTCCAAACTCACCTTTAAGTGTTTTTACAAGCTTTTCAATACGTGCAACAACAGCTTTTTTCTTTGCTGCAGTTGTGTCACCCGGCAAAACAATAGTTAATTCATAATCCATACAGGGAAAGTATAGCAAAACAAGTCAGAAGTTAAAAGTCAAAAGTCAAAATTAAGTACCGACCTTGAATTCTATGACGTCATTATTTTGGACGATGTAGTCGCGGCCTTCGAGGCGGATTTTGCCGCTTTCTTTCGCCTTCTTCCATGATCCTAGCAAAATCAGCTCTTGGGCGCCAACAACTTCTGCTTTAATAAATTTTTTGGCAAAGTCTGTATGTACTATTTCGGCTGCACTTAGGGCGCTGCTGCCCTTTTTTATTGACCAGGCGTGGGCCTGCCTGCCGCCTTTGATTGTATAAAAAGTAATAAGGCCAAGAAGTTTATAAGACTCTTGAATTAACTGCTCGAGTGCGGAGCGGTCCCAGGAAAGAAGTTTAAAAATTTCTCCCTTTTCTACATTATCTAGCTCTATCATGTCTTCTTCGAGTTTGGCACAGATTCTGACTATTGCTGATTGACTACCGACTACTGCTTTCAACTCTTTCTGTAGTCTGTTGTCTGTAGACTGTAGGCCCTCTTCGTCAACATTCAAAACATATAAAATTGGCTTATTTGAAATTCCTCCTAGCTCAAGTTCCAGATTAACAAGTTTAACATCATCCATGATTTGTTGAATTGAGCCAACATCATGAGTGTAGCGAACATGGCTTACGTTTTCGTCTTTGAAGGCGCGGACAACATGCACAATGGCGTCGACTTCGCGGATTTTGGCTAAAAACTGGTTACCAAGACCTTCTCCTTTATGAGCGTCTTTTACAAGGCCTGCGATGTCTATGAAAGTAACAGTAGCGGGGACTGCTTTTTCCGGTTTAACAAGATCCACTAAGCGATGAAAGATTTCATCATGGATGGAAACAACTGCTTCGTGAGGCTCAATGGTTGTAAAGGGCCTTGGAGCGGTTTCTGCCAAACGCCGGCTCGCAAGAGCATTAAATAAAGTGCTTTTGCCTGCATTTGGAAGACCTACTATACCTACAGATAGGCTCATGCGATTATTTTAGCACTATTTTAATAAATCGAGGTGGTTTTTGAAAAAGTCGATATAGCCCATTTCTCTTTCTTCTTGAAGCTTTAACCATTCATCCCTACTCAAATCTGTAAAATACTTTCCTGTGCTTGGATCAATTTGAATTGAATTAAGCGGTTCGCCTTCGGTCCTTTTCAGACTTGGCTTTGACGTAAGTAGAGTTTCTCTTTCAAATCTTTCAGTGAATTGAGCTGAATTGTCTATAACCAAAGCAATTGCCGAAACCCACAAGCCTTTTGTTTTGCCGCCAAGTCTATCAACTAATCCTGTGTAATATGTAAGCATTTCTTCGTCAGTCGCTTCCACTTTTGTGCAACTTTTATTAAAGATCCGTCTTACAAACGGTCCTGGTTGAATTTCGTCCGGAACACCTTCCATGTAAAACCAGTAATCAACCCCGAACGCTGGAATGCCAACAGCATTAAAGCCGGCAATAGCTTTTTTTAGGGCGTTTTCTTCCGGAGTTTTTCCATCTTCAATAACTTCTACCTCATTTTCAATATCTGCAAAGCTGATAACGGATAATCCAAGTTGCTCAAGATAGTGTGCGAAACGTTCTTTTTTGTGGGGATTTTTTGTGGCCATTAAGATTTTTTTCATTAAAGTGTCAAGACATAAGCTCCATAAGCTGGCGGACTATTGGGATTGAGTAATACATCGGTCCCAAGTCTTTGCCTGTTGCAGCTTTGAAACTTTTTTCAACAACCTTTCGCTGAACCTTTCCTTTGAATTTATATGCTTTATAAATTGCTTTAAGTGCTAAGATTTGAGCCGGTGTGAACATAATTTTTGTACTTTACTTGACTGTGTATTGATAAAAATTTGTATATTTTCTTGCTACCTAAATCTGCTTTGTTTATAGTAACATGATTGTCATTTATCTCTTTAAGTGAATATTGGTTAAAATTTCTAATCATCTCGTCAACCACTGTATTAGGTAAAAGAAAATCCTGCCTTAAGTTATCTGGAACATGCTGGTTAATAAAACTTGTAGGAAAATAATGTTCGGGAAAAATAATTGATGGGTTGCAGTAATCTAGTGCTATTTCGTTATGCTTATTAACTTTTTGAATTTTATCTCCTGCTATGCTTGGTCTGATAAATGCTATGTTTGTACTTTCCAGAACCACCTTTTGTTTCGGAGTTAAATTTTCGTCAAATTCATTTTTTTGTAGCGGTCCGAAGTCAGCATAATTGGTTATGGAGAAAGGACCAACTTTTATATTAAAAATCACAGTTGGAGTACCCCTATCCTCTTTCGCTTCGATGCCGGTAATGCTTATGCCATTATGTTCATATTCACCTGGATAAGAATAAATATGTGCTTTTGGAGAAGCTCCGATATGGCCATGGTCATGCCACGTACTACTACTTACTAAAATGTCCGCCTCAATGCTACCAATATCGACGCCGCAGTAAGCGTCATAAGGATCAATCAGAATAGATATCTTTTTGTGGTTTACTAGAAAACAACATCTGCCATACCATGAGATGTTTAGAGTATTTTCGTCCATTAATTATATTGATTTTACTCTTAAGCTACACCTGAAGACAAATTTGCTTAGGAATCGCTCATTACTGGATAGCAAAGATTATAATCGTTGGTTTTGGTAAATGCGCCGTCGTACATTGGGTGTTTGCGAAATTCGCCTTTGAACTTGCCTCCCACAAACCAAGTCTTATTTCTATTGAATTTGTCAACCCAGAGCAGGGCTTTATAGTTTTTCAGAAGAATAAAAAACCAAAAGTAATTGGCTGGTTTGTCGTGTCTGTCTTTAACATTTTTAGGAAGTTTTTCTTTTTCATATCTTCCAAAAACTTTTTTGATACTTTTGTCTTCATCCAAATATGCTTTTCTAATTTCATAAGCATTTAGGGGGATTCCAGTTTTTTCAAAAAGGGCATTAAACATTGGATCTACTACATACCACTTTTTATGCTTTTTTGACCAAACTTCTACAACTGTATGCCTCATTTCTTCTTGACCAAATTTATGATCTGTGTCTATCCCAAGTTTTCTTACGGGCCAGCCCAGAGCCAATGCAGCCTGAAGAAAAACTAAAACATACCAGGTGCAATTAAAACCGCCTTTGTTGTTTTTATCAGCCAAAACTTCCAAGGCATTTTTATATTGATTTTGGTTGTTATAACCCAAAGGTAAAGTTTCGAACACCCAATTCTTAAGTAGAAGTTGCTTTTCAAATTCATCTTTGCCGGATGAAACTGCTTTTTCAAGATTGTATTTTTGTCTTAGTTCGTCAAGGTGTTGACGTCCAAAGTCTTCATCGATGTAGTTAGCTTTCATATTTGCTTAGAAAATTTTTGATTGCTTTGTATTGGGGCGTAAGCTCCTTTTTGCAAATGTCTAAAGTTAATGCCTTCCATTTTTCGTTTGCTTTTGCACTTAACAGATTAACCAAATCTTCAAGAGGCATGTCACGCAAATGTTTTATCCCTCCAACCACTCCCCTAACTGATGCAAATCTGTAGCAATCTGCATTGCAACAGATTTCTGCCTCCAGCGAATAAAATTTTTTGACTCCGTGGTGCTGCCTGACACATTGCAATACATTTTGCCTTTCTTCTTTAGTGATTTCTTTAAATTTTGACAGCAACTCCTCTGCCTTTTTGGCACTCATTGCAACATGGTCTTTTTGTCTTCCTTCTGAAATTGCCTTACCGAGTTGGCAGTCCATCAGAAGTGTTCCAAGTAAAACAACATCTTTGTTGGCCTTTAATTTTTTGGCCAACCATTGGCCTTTTTCATTTGAGAGCTCAACATGAAATTTCGGTGGTACACCTTGTTCATAAACAAACTCTTCAACTTTTTTAATTATTTTTTGGGTAATCATCTTTTAAGGATTTTTTAGTATTCTTAATTCAATATATTTAGCTCCAAAATTTTCTTCATACATTCTTGATAATTTCCAAGCTTTTGGACTGGCTTTTACTTTTACAAAATAGGATGGGATATCAAAATCGTTTCTAAAATATATTCTTTCTATAAATCTGTTTTTCTCAATCAACTGTCTCCCAACAATTTGCTTGTCTTCGACTTTATAAAATTCGTGTCTGATTACCCCAAAACCACCAAGAATCGGGCCCGCTTCTTTTTCAAACCATTTGATAAAAGCCTTTTGTTTCTCTTTTGGTATCGTCATCGACCACTGCAAAACTTTCATAATTCTTCTTCTGAAATTTTCAGTATACTTCTTCGTGCTTTCCCACTCTCAATAAATATATGTTATGGCCTACAATATTTGCAATAATCCGGATGCTTTTGGTTACAGATATCGACCAATTATTTTGTCCAGACAGCTTATGAAGCCTTAAAGACGGATGATGAATATCCTTTCTCATCAAGCTTAGAGTTTTGGCAATTCTAGTTTTCATCCGAGGATTTGTTTTGGAAAGAAGCTTGAACTGCTTGTGAAATTTTTCCGAAAGAATGAGGTTATACACTTGCCAAGTTCTATAACGATTTAATGTATTCGTCGATATCTTTTTGAGATTTTAAAACTTTTGCCCTGCCTTTTCTTAAATCTTCTTTCGCTTCTTCCGCCCATAGATCGTACCTACTTTTAGATATGGTTTGGCGCAGGGCATCACGAACCAAGTCACTGAAAGAGGCATAAAGACCTTTATCTACTAGACTCTCCGCTTGTTCTTTAAGTTTGTCTGGCAAGGAAATGTTAATCGTAGTCATACACTAATGATACGATATCTATACAAAATGTCAATATTTGTTATTTAGACCAATTTGAAGACCTTTTCTTCTTTTTCTTTATATAACCTTTGATTGAAAAATTTTATCATTGTTGGTTTTATTTTGTAGACTCGTGGTGTAACTATTTTGTTCTTCATGTTTTTAATATTCACAACATCTTCAGCCCCAGGGGCAGCTTTGTGCCACATTTTTAGAAGCACCTTGGTTTTGTCCCAGCCTTTAACTAAACCTGCTTCTCCTTGAAGCTGAATTCCCACTTTTAATTCTGAATTGGGAGTATGAGAATCATATATTGCACAGGCAACATGTTTGTTTTTTTCTATGTCTTGGCAATGTTTTGAGTTCGGAGAGCTGACAAAATAAAGATTTAGGTCTTTATCAGTAACGTAATAAACCGTTGCTACCCACGGCTTTTGGCTATAAGTAGCAAGAGTCATAAGTCTTTGGGAGTTTAAAAATTTTTTGATTAATACAAAATCTGAACCTGTCATTTGTATATTATAACTTAAACTATTGACATAGTATTTGTGTATATATATTATATGTACAGTGTGATTGATTTGGACAAGCTAAAGGGTTTTGAGTGGGATAAGGCGAATATTGACAAAAGTTACAAAAAACACGGAATTACACCAAACCAGGCTGAAGAGATATTTTTGGACGAGAATGTAATACTAGTAGAAGACATTAAACATTCTCAAAAAGAAAAACGTTTTATCGCAATAGGAAAAACGACTGGAAAAAAGAATTTATTTATTGTTTTTACCATAAGAAATAAAAAAATAAGGATAATTTCAGCAAGAAAGGCTAACAGAAAGGAAAGAAAGCAATATGAAAAAACAACTAAAGAAAATTCCATACTTTAAGTCGGAAAGCGAGGAAAGGAAATTCTGGCAGACTCATGATTCTACCAAGTATGTGGATTATTCCAAAGCAAGGCGGGTTAGCTTTCCTAACCTTAAGTTGAGCACTAAACCGATAACTCTAAGGTTACCAGAAAGCCTTATTGAACGCGTCAAAATTAAAGCGCACAAGATGGATGTCCCGTACCAATCCTTAATAAAACAGGTGCTTCACCGGGAGTTTGCACAGGAATAATACAACTAGATTAGACCCTATTTTCATCCGGACTCTTAAACATTTTTCCATGTCCAGGAATAATCCAATCTGCTATTTCTAGAATTTTATTGCGGCTTTTGAGAAGAGCTTTTCTGTCGGAGGTGAACGGATCTTCACGATTTACTAAAATTCTTTGATTATTGGTAATTTGCTTTTCTTTGTCTGTCCACCAGAATAAATCCGCAGCCACAGCTACTCTACCCTTTTTAGCGTCAAGCAGGAGCGACACATGCTCCAAGGCATGGCCTGGAGTTGAGATAACTTTTATATTTGTGCCCGGTATTTTGTTTTCGTAGTTGGTTTCTTTGTCTTTGTCATAAATAGTTTCTCCATCCATGACCACTGCGTTTTCGAAAATTGATGCAAGCAGCGCGTGGTCTGGGTGGTAATGGGTCAGAAAGACAATGTCTATATCTTTGGTCGCTAAACCTTCCTTTACTAATTTATTTAAAAGAAGTTTTTTATTTATTCCAGGGTCAACAATTATTTTTTTCCACTTTCTTCGATTAAAGTCGTGGTAGACGACGCCAACGAACCGTCTTTAGTTTTTTTAGCATAACCTTCTATTAAAACTTTAACTATTGTCATAATTCCACCTCTACCCTTTTATCAACCTTTGCCTCTGGATCAAGAACATAAATCTTGTCGGGAACAATTTTAAAGAGACGGTATGGATTTGGAGTGGCGAAACTTTCGGGAACACACTTCATAAATATCGTTGAGTAATAATTCAGCGCTTCTTTTATTGCTTTTTCTTTGTTTAATAAATAAGCTTTTCCGGAAGCTTGTACTCCAACTCCTTGCCCTTCTTTTGCACGAGAGTCAAAAACTGAAAATGCCACTTTGGGATTTTTTAAGATGTGACGTGTATGAAGAGAGTCCATTTGAGAAATAAAGTAAAAATTGGACTTAACGTCTGTGCAATAGAAAAGCGGTGCGGACCAAGGAGTTTTACCATTAGTTGTTGCAAGGGTTAGATATATATTATTGTTAATAATATCTCGGGCTAATCGATTTAGTTCTTCTTGTGCTGTACCTTTTCAACCATTTCTAAAATCCACACCATCGGCAAATACCGTGCACCCTCCGGAGGCGGGCAGGCTGTAGTGTGGTATTTATTGTCATTCTTACCTATTCCCTTCCTGGATATCTGACGTTGTTGAAGGGCCATTTTTTGGAAATCCAGTTTTTAACTGTCTTGAACAAAATCGGGTCTAAACCCTTATCAAACTCGCTTATTCTAACCCACATATAAACATCTACTTCATAACTAGGATTGGTCGATGGGAACATGTACACGCAACCAAGGCATTGACTTTCGTCCAAGTTCATAACCGTATAGGCAAACGAGGATCTTGCTTGGAATTCTTTTTGGTGCCAACCCAAATCTATTAGATCCTGCTCTAAGGTCAGATCTCTAGACGGCCACTTTGATTTTGTACCAAAAACACCTTGAAGATGGTCTATACTCGTCATCACTGCATCATAGTCCTTGACAACATCTGTGACCTTAAGCATGCGAAGTCTAAATTTATCGGTCTCCAAAACTTCTGGAACGTTGAAATCTCGTGGAACGAGCGGGGCATTCATAAACTATATTATAGCTCTATCTTACGGTGATTTCTATTTTGGTTTCGAGGGCTTCGGCGATGCGTTTGAGCAATGATAGTGATGGGCTGGCATTCATGCCTTCGAGGCGGGAAATCACTGCCTGGCCTGTACCAACTTTTTTAGCCAACTGCTCTTGAGTCATTTTCTTTTTTATCCGTGCCCCAATCATCTGTCTGGCAATTTGGAATTCGGGTTCGAGTTTTTCGTACTCAAGCCGATACTTGGGATTTTTCATCCATTTTTTGTGCAAATCTCCTGCGTCATAGAAAGTATGTTTATTTATTTTTATTTTATTCATAGTTCTCTACTCCTTCTTTTGGCTAACTCAATATCTTGCGCCTTTAACTTCTGAGATTTCTTATAAATTATATGGACACCGAATGCTTTCTCTCTCTTGACATAAAGAAATAGCCTAATTCTGCCCGCTCGCAATTCCCATAAGTCTCCAGAAATCTTTTTGACATATTTCGGTCCGACCTTAAAACCCCACTGTTCAAAAAGTTCTCGCGTCCTATTTACCCTTGCTCCGTCTTTCTCTCTGGCTTTTTCCAGAAATTTGGTAACTTCAACGGAATAATATACTTTCATAGTATGACAAAATTATCATATTTGTCAATTGTCATAATGGAAGTTCTTTACTTAAGAGTAAACCCTGCATCTACGTAAATTACCTGACCAGTCATGGCGTCGTTTTTGGCGAGAAAGATAAATGCATCTGCAATTTCTTCTTCTGTCACCCACCTTTTAAGATAAGTTTGGTCTATAAAGCTTCGGATTTGTTCTTTGGTCATCGTGTCGTAGTTTCTGGTTTTGACAAAGCCGGGCGCGACCGCATTAACTTGAATATTGGGGGCAAGCATTTTGGCGAGCGTTTTAGTAAAACTGTTTAAGCCTGCTTTTGAAGCTGCATAGACGACAGAGCGACCACCGTGTTCAGCACCTCTAATGGAGCTTGTGTTTAATATTTTTCCATAACCTTGCTTTTGCATGTATTTAATAGCCTCTTGGGAACAAAGCATTGGTCCTATTAGATCAGTATGTACCATCTCAACAATTGATTCATGTGAAGCTTCCGGGAAATGTTCTTTATCGTTTGGAATTGCTGCATTGTTTATCAAAATATCAACGGTTTTAAATTCTTTGATGACTTTGGCAAACAAGTTTTCGATATCTTTGGGTTTAGAAACGTCTGCCTTGATCAAAATTGCATGTGGAGTAATCTTTTTAATTTCTTTGAGAGTCTCTTTGCCACCTTTTTCGTTAATGTGATAATTGAGTACAATTTTTGCGCCCTCTTTTGCAAATCTTATTGCCGTGGTTCTGCCGATACCACTTGATGAGCCTGTAATAACGACAACCTTGTCTTTTAAATTCATATTATAGGTAGTTTAATTATAACACTGTAGCCAGAGTTGTTAAATAATTGAATCAATCACTGGTTTAACTGAGTTTTTGTAGTCTTTGGAATACATGGCAATTGAGAAACGGTGGTCGCCGGCGTTGAAGATTATTTTTTCATTTGCAAACAAGCTTTTGTCCACCAAAACCTTCATGCCAAAAAGATTGCCAAAAGGAGGGACACCACCAACTTGCACTCCCCGAGTCAGTTTTTCGACTTCGTCTTCAGTTGCAAAGCGAATGTCTTTGGCCTTCAGAAGCTTTTTGACTTTTGTCGCATCAAAGCGCTTGTCGCCAGGCAAAACCAGCATCATAAATTCTTTGCCTGTTTTGCTTCTTTTTACCCTAACAATAATTGCCTTTGCACCCTGCTTTAAAGAATAACCGATTCTTATTTTGGCTGCTTCTTCGCTAGTTCTGACCGGCTCATGCTCAAAAGTTTCATGCCAACAGTTGCTCTCTTTAAGTTTGTTCAAGATCTTTTGGACCATCTCATGATACTTTGAATTTTCCATTAGTTTATATCTTATCATCTTACCAATTTTAGGAAATATTTGGTAATAACTGGCAGGATTTGGTAGTATTAGGACAAGATGATTATACCGCCTGTTTATAGGTTAACTTCGGAAATCACAAAGCTTCTCTCCTCTATTGAAGGATCAAGAGAAGTGATTGATGCAATTACCATCCCTCCCGAAATAGAAAACAATATCAGAAGAAAGTCTACCCTGAAAAGCTCGTTATTCTCAGCCCGGATAGAGGGCAATCCCCTAACCATGGATGAGCTGGCAAAGTCCTCCGAAACACAAAAGAAACTTGAGGTAATGAATATCCTCAAAGCACTAAGTTATATAAGACAGCGCGGGGCAAGAGATATTACAAATGCTGAAATTTTAGAGATACATAAAATTTCCATGAAAGGTTTGGTTGATTCCGATAATTGGGGAAAATACAGAAACAACATGGAGGCAATTTTTAACGAGGCCGGAATAGCGATTTTTATGCCTCCCCCACCCAAGCAAGTCCCAAGTTATATAAACAAGTTAATCAAATATATTAAGTCTTCAAAAGAAAAATTTATACCCATTAAGGCGTCTCTGGCACATTATTCTTTTGAGAAGATACATCCTTTTTTGGATGGCTCGGGGCGGGTTGGGAGATTAGTTATGCAGAAGATTTTGATCCAGGGAGGCTATGGTTTGAAGGGGCTTTTGGCTTTGGAGGAATACATTGACAATCATAGAAGCGAATACTACAGAATGCTCGAGGAACCTGAAAAGGATGCGACTGATTATTTGGTATTTATGCTGACAGCAATTGATGAAACTGCCAAAGAGGCTAAGAAATTGGTTACTCAAAAACAAGAGGCGGACGTAACCGATTATTTGCTACCAAGGCGCGCCGAGATTTATAACATAATTAAAGATCACAAACTCGTGCAGTTTGATCAAATAAAGCGCAGGTTTGTCAAGGTTAACCCAAGGACTTTGAGGTATGACTTAAAAAAGCTCCAAGACCAGGGTTTGGTGCGAAAAAGAGGGACCACACGGGGGGTTTATTATGAGTTTATTAAGTAATCCTGAGCTTCTTGTTCCACAGGTATTCCTACAATAGCTACCATATCTGGCAGTAGATTTCCGTTTTTATCATACGCAGAACTTACCACTCTAACTGCTTCGTATCGACCGCTCTTTCTGAAACCTACTACTATCTCTCCTAAACGAGGTTGGCCAGTAATTCTCGGGTGTTCAGGGTTGTCGCTTGGATAGTTGGTTAAAAACACCTCGCCTGGAAGCAAGTGCTCCTTCAATCTTCTCTACCTAAATCTTGTTCCTTTTCTGACATGTTCAAAATCTTAAGAATTAAACGGATATTACAATATCTTAAGGGAAAATTCAACTGATGTGGTACCTGATTTTCTCAATAAAACATGAGCTGACTTCTGATATACTTATTTTTTGTTGCCAATGGGAAAAAAGCTTGCCGTTGCAGTTACCACTTCTCTTTTGATTATTGGTGTGTTTTTTATTGGCAGCAAGACCAGGGATACCTTCACAAAAATGACGGGTGCCCCGCCCTATTTGCAGGAAGATTTGGAGCCGCCTGAAGCTGACCCGTACGGTTGGATAAGAGATTGGAGCCGCCCCGACGGACCGGCGAAGGTTGGACTTCAAGTCGGGCACTGGAAAAATGAAGAATTGCCCGACGAGCTGGCAAGACTGCGTGGTAACACAGGCTCCTCGGGCGGAGGCAAAAGTGAATGGGAGGTGAACCTTGCAATTGCTAACTTAACCGCCGAGATATTGCGCCAAAGGCATATTGAGGTTGATATACTTCCGGCTACAATCCCCAAAGGGTTTTGGGCGGACGTGTTTGTGGCCATTCATGCGGACGGAAGTGAAGACAGGCGCAGCTTGGGCTTTAAGGCGGCGACTCCCAGAAGGGATTTTAGCGGAGGAGCTAGCAAGCTTTTAGCATTGATTGAGGAGGAGTATGCCAAGGCTACTGGTCTGACTTATGATCCAAACATTAGCCGCAACATGACAGGATACTACGCGTTCTCCTGGTGGAGATATGAGCATGCGGTTCATCCAAGAACCGCGTCAGTTATTTTGGAGACCGGATTTCTGACAAACGCAAACGACAGAAGAATAATTGTGGACAGACCGGATTTGTCTGCAACCGGCCTTGCCGAGGGAATAATTAGATATCTTGTGAGTGAAAATCTACTGTAACGATTCTAAGGCTTCTTTTGCCGGTTCGTAATTCTTGTTATAAAAAATTGCTTTTTCGAACTCTTGCTTTGCCAGTTCTTTTTGGCCTTGTAATAAATAAATCTCGCCTCTGATTTGATAAAGCTCCGAATAGGCGCGGTTACCGTTTTCTAATATGTTGTCTGTAATTTGAAAAACTCTGTCGTAATTGTCTAACTCCTTGTAGGCTTGAATGGGTTCAATCTGATACCAAAGCATTCTGCGGGGCAGACGGGCTTCTACCTTTTCAAAAGCTTCAACCGATGCTTGATAATCTCCTAAATGATAATAGGAAGTTGACATGTTAAAGAATGGGTAGACGTTTTGACTGTCTAATTCCGACTCCTTTTGTGCGCGAGTTAAAGCATTTTGCCAAGCAACGCTTTCTTCCCATTCGGCGCCGATTATTGCTTTGACAAGTTCTTCTTGGTCTGGGGTGTAGACGATAATATAGGCATAATTAAAAGGCTGCCACATTGAAAGAAAATCGAAGTACTTTATTCTTCTGTTTGGACCTTCGTATGAGTCATCTTGAATAATTATCCCAGCGTTTTCATCAAAACCTCTTACAATCCTGAAATGGCCAATGTCTTCACCCGGATGAAGCCACGTTTTAACAACTACCGGAATGCCGTTTGCGGTGAAGGTTTTTAGGGTATTGATGTCGCCATTGACTCGATCAACCGCTTCATACCCATACCGGCGCGCCCAGTCCACAAACTCGTAAGTAAAAATAGTTTTGTCGTCATTGTCCCCCGAGGGAATTTGATACGGGCGCATTTTATCCCCCAGCTCTTTCTGGCTGACATTGCTGCCATAGAAGCTTAAAATCATCGAAAGAGTTGCGGGACCGCAGTTATTAAACGTCTGATAGGTATGGGCCGGGTTATCAACAAGAGCAAAATTGCCTGGTTTTATATATGAAACATCTGTTTGTGTAGATTGGGGTTCGCTTTTGGGAATATCATTATTCTGTACGAATTTCGTTTCGACCGGAGGGCGGTGTTGGCTTTGTAGATAAATAAAAAAAACAACAACCAATAGGAGCGGAAAAAGAATAATTAATTTTTTTTTCTTCATATACCGATTATAACCGAATAGTGCAAAATAAAAGTTATAACACTTTAGTACTTTAAAGTGCTGAAGTGTATGGGTGTTAGGTTTTGAGGTATCGTTTGAAGAACTCTATAGAACGGCTCATTGCCTGGTTAAATGAGCTGCCGGTGATATTGTGGCCGCCCGTGGCATACTCAAATAATTCGTGAGTGATATCAGTGCCGTCAAGAATAGCCATTAAGTCGCGGCTATAGCCAATGTTTACAACTGCGTCATCCAGCGCATGGTGGATTTGAATGGCCCCTGACACGCCGTCAAGGTAGTTAGTGGGGACAACTTGCTGCCAAAAGGCACTGTTTTTGTCAAAATCGCCATGAGCGGCACGAAGCTCTTCTCTTTTTCGACGACGCTCGGAATCATCTGTGGGGGGACGATAACTATTGTCGTTTAGTCCGTATTTCTGCATATCTTCGTATGAGTAAACAGCTCCCGCCCAAATAACTATCGCCGGGATGTCTGCTTTGGCAACAAAGCTTCTGAAGGTGACGTTTCCGGCCATACTGTGGCCCCAAAGACCAATGGCTTGGGGGTTCACAAAATCTGCATTTTGGAGGGCAGAATATGCATTGAGAGTGTCGATAACATAGTCGGATGAGTAATACGCGCCGCCCGGCTCACCATCCGATTGGTCGTGGCCGCGAAGATCGATTTTAAAAACCACAAAGCCGTTTCTGGCAAAATAATCTAAGTAGGAATTGTAGTTCTGTGTTGTTTTGTAAGTTGTAGGCGGGATGTAGCCATGCACAAACACAATTGCGGGGTGTCCCTGGGCCGGCATACTGCCATCTGGAATTGTTAGTAGTCCATTGATTTTTAAGCCGTCTGAATCGTAGCTTGTTAAATAAGAGGTGTAGGATTGGTTTTGAGATAATCTTTCGAGCTCGGATAGCTCGCTTTGGTAAGAGCGGCTACGCAGGCTCGGAATGGTTAGTTCGCTAAACGGGAAGGGTGTGGGTGTTGGGCTTGGCTCCCTGACTAGGCCGGGTGTAAGTGCTGGGCTAGGTGAGAGAAAAATAATAAGAGTTGCGAAAACCGCCCCTACAATGAGGACGAGCACAAGATGAATTAGCCCATGATGTAAAGACGGTTTTACCACTGAGTATAGAAGAACACATTGGAAAGCCCCGTGTCAAGTTTATTAAGATCCAAATCCGAAGCACGGGTCATGACAATTGCGTTTTCAGGAAAACTTTCACTGTCGCCTTCCCAAACAAGCGGGGGCTTAATAAAATAAATTGATCGCAGGAAATTATTAATGATTTTTTCTTCGTCGGTTGAGATGAAGCCGGGAGATTCATAAGCAACCAGATTTTTATTTAGCGATTCTGCTTTGAGCACTTTATAGGCTCTTTCCAACTCCCAACTGTAGTAGATGTTTTTGGTATCGGATGCAAAAAACTGCCAGTAGTAATTTAAAAAGTTAATCGAGTTAATCAGAAAAACCAATATAAAAACAACAAATAATAGTTTCTTCTTATATAAATAAACCGCACCAAGGCTAGAAATTAAAACGAAGAACGGGATTAGGCCAGTGAGGCGGCTGGCCCTGTGGTAGGAGCCGGGAAAGCCAAAAAGGATCGGACCAAGAAAAAAACCAGACAATATTAAATGCCAGAAATTGCCTTTTTTAATCGCCTGATACAGGCCAACCAAAAACAGTGGTAGTGTTGCTAGAAGAAACATACCGTGTGTGCCGGTTGAGTGGTGCAATATCTCGTCGCCTTTTATGAACAAAAATGAGATATCAAAACTTGATAGAAAAGAATTAAAAAAATTGTAAATGGAGCCTGTTTTAGCAGTAGTCCCCCCCAAAACTGCGCCGGCGTATTTGTATTCAAGATATGGGATTACGATAAAAAAAGGTGCCAGAAAGCCGATAAAGGTGGCGAATGCCTTTTTAGTGGCTTTATTCTGAAATAAATAAACAAGAGACAGGAAGCTAAAAACCGGAATGAAACTTCGCATGGCTTTGTAACTATAAAAACAAATACCGAGACTGATTGCAGCAATAACTAGCAGCTTGAGATTTTTGTTTTTTGTAAAGTGCCAAAAAGATAATAGCCATATAAGTATAAATGGCAGCGGAGTAAGATTATCAAGGCCAAGATGAGAGTGGATTAAAACTATTGGAGAAAACAGAAAAATAATATATGAAATAATTGCTCCAAATTTTCCGAGTAAATAATGAGCAAGGACTAAAATTAGAACAGATGAGATGGAAGCGGTTATGGCACTTGTGAGCTTTAAGTTATAAATTGACGGGCCGAAAATTCTGAAGAAGGCGGCCATTATGTACTGTGGAACGGGCTGGCGCCAATCTTTGCCGTTGATAGATAAAATAAAAGCCGGCATAAAGCGGCCGTTTTCATCGTGATAAGTTTGAGATAAAAGTACCGCATTATAGCCAAAAGCCGCTTCGTCGAGGGTGAGACCTTCCGGGACTTTATCCAGTTTGTAGGTAAAGAAAATAAGCGAGATTAAAAATGCCGCTAGGAGGCAATACTTTGAACTTAACATCATTTTTTCAACAGTTTTTGGTCGAATGACAAAACTGAGGCGTTATGGACTTTTGACCATGAAAGGATGTAGCTGTCTACAAAGTGTAAATTTTTTAGATAGAACTGCCAAAGGAGGAGTAATACGCCTCTTTCGTCTACCTTAAGCCACTTTTGGCTAAGAAATACTTGGAATGCATCTGATATTTCAGGTCTAGTTTTTTTATAGAAACTCTCCAGCACGAAGCATGCCTCGGCAACAACAATAGATTTGATTATTAATTTTCTCTTGCCTAGTTGGGCTTCTTTGAAATATTTTCGAGCCTGGTTTTGTTGTGACTTTTCGTCGCCTACCAAGAACCTGATGATGATGTTTGTGTCTACGATTTGATTTAGACCTTTGGCCATTTTTGGGAAAATTCTTCTCTTGCTCTAAGAAGCTTTTTGTCCGAGAGCTTTATCTTTGAATTGAGCACACTTTCCAGAGACCAAAAGTCGCGTTTAGGCTCAATAACTATTCTGTTGCCTTCACATTTTATAGTTGCCTTTGATGGAGTGTCGATCTCTAAAGTCTCGATTAAGGCTCGAGGAAGTGTGACTTGCCCCCTACTTGTAATTGATACTATTGTTTGCACAGTAAAACAATCTTACTAGGATTTGTATTGTTATGTCAAGATTGCCTTGTATTGAAGCTATTATATCGAAAACAACCCCATCAAAGCTAAACAATGTAGGTAGGATTCTTCGAATTTATCTTGTTGATGAGATTGTTGTGCCCTCTGCATAACATGCAGTTACGGTAACTGCGTTGTTTGCAGTGACAGATACTGTATAGCCTGTTGTTGTCGCAGAACCATTCTGCGGGTCAATTGGCATTGATGCCAAATAAGTCCCTAGCGGTGTGGACAAATCAACACAGTCGGTGACTCCGGCACAAGCTGCGTTTCCGGCTGTACAAGTACCAAGCTCTGTTTGTGCCATGCTGGTTGTAAGGCCGGTCGGCAGCGAGCCGTCGTTATCTACGATATATTCGTGAACGGCTGTAAGAACGCTATTTACATCCTGCACTCTTCGGGCATTTCGAGAATCCTGAAACCTTTGAACCGGATTTAGTGCAACAAATACTGTCACGGACAGAATTGCAATGATAGCGATAACAACTAAAATTTCAATTAAAGTAAAACCCCGTTTCATTTGCTATCACCCCCTATCGGCATCGATGATTTAGTATACTCATATCAGCGGCGAGCTTGTCAACTACGGCTTATCTGAACCCACAATGACTATCACATCAGTTTCCTGTGAATCTTCCGGCTCAAGTTCTTCGATGACGTAGCCTCGAAGTGAGTTTTTAATTTCATCAAGAGACTCGCTTAAGACTTCGCCTTTTGCCATTATTTGAGTTTTTTCGTAATCATACGAGCCCGCATTGGCAGTTGATACATTTTCAAAGCCGTTTTCTTTAAGTAAATCTGAAACAATACCCGCTTCGCCGGCTATACCTGAACCATTTAGGACTTTGATTGAAATAGAATAAATTTGTTCATCCCCCACTTCGTCCCCCTCCGCCTCCGGCTTCTGTGGGACTTCGTTGGGGGCAGGTGTTGGTATTTCTGTGTTCTGTGTTTCGCTAGGCTTGTTTTTTATAAAAAGAAAAGCTGACATGGCCGCCAAAGTAGTTACAGAAACCAGCAACAAAGTTACAACAATCTTTTTGTTTAATTTAATGCTTGGTTTTTTAGGAAGAAGCCTGGCGAGTTTAAAAGGCTCTTTGGTCGGGTTTTCAATTCCTACAGAGTCTATTACAAAACCCTTGTCTGAAAGCAGTTTGAGAATGGGCATAACCTCGTCTTTAACGGGAGCAAACACAACGGCATAATCCTCTTTGGTTTTTGGATCTTTTTCAAGCTTGAAGTCCCAATCTGAATCTGTGAGATTTTCCGGTATCTTTGATGAAATTTCATCAAAGATATATTTTCTCAACTCTACCTCGTCAAGCTTGGTTGGGACTTTGAGCTTTGTTGTGTAGCTTAGTTTGGTGCTAACTAAAAGCCGTAATTTTTTGGATCTTATCTGCTTGCCCAGTGTCTGGACTACTTCGTCAAGATTTTGATCTGTGTATTCATATTCTTTTGCAGTACTTGTTTTTTTGGTTAACTTATTAAACTTGGCAACAGTGATAGTACCTGGGGACAGTTTAACTACCGTTAATGTAAGCATGTTTTATTCTATGGGGTCTTTTTGGCATGTATCAGCTTGTTTATTTTATCCACAAGCTCCCCTATGGAGAGATCTGTTTTGACTATATATTCGTCCGCACCAAGTTTTGTGGCTTTGACGATATCGTCTGACTGGCCAAGGTTTGAGGAAACGATAACTGGGATTTTATCCCATGCTGGGTTTTTCTTAAGCTCTGTTAATACCGCAAAGCCGTCCATCTTGGGCATAATCAGATCTAGAATAATTATGTCCGGAGTGAGGCTTTCGAGGGCCTTTATCAGCTCTGAGCCGTCGGAAACTACCTTAACATCAAGCCCTGCTTTTGAGAGCTTTAGTTTGTAAGCCTGACCAAGCAGTTTGTCATCTTCAGCGACTAATACCTTCATTACGGCATTCCAAGTTCATCTTTTACTCTCTGGACCACGTCGTCGAGTTTCCAACTGGTTTTTACCAGGTATGCTTTGACACCTTGCTCGGCCAACTCACCATCACCCGAGGCGCGGCTTAAGTTAGTCAGAATAATTACCGGAATTTTGCTACCCCAATCCGTCGAGTGGATTTCTTTTAGTACAGATATGCCATCTTTTACCGGTAAAACGATATCCAGAAGGATTAAATCGGGCTTGGTGGCAACAGCTAGCTCTAATCCTTCTTGGCCATCTTCTGCAATGGAAACATCAAATCCCTCACTTTCAAGCTTTTTTTGCATGGCTTCGGTTAAGATTTTCTCATCTTCGATGACCAATATTTTCTTTTTATTCATAAATAATCACACTCCAATCATTTCTGCAAGTTCCTTTACGATATCTTCGAGCCTGTATTGAGCTTTGAGAAGATATTTTTTAGCACCCATTGAGAGCATGGCCTGGCGTTTTTGCTCTGAAGCGGAGTTACTTACAACAATTAATGGTATCGAGGACCAGCCGTCATTTTTGCGCAACTCGTTCATAAAATCAACACCGTTCATGTCTCCCAAATAATAATCCAGCCAAATGGCATTTGGAAGAGTTTTGGTTGAGGCCAAATAGTCAAGGGCTTTCTGGGCTGACTGGCATAGTATCGGGGCGTAGCCTGAATTTGTAAGCTTTTTGCCAATTGCATTAAGAAGAAGTTTTTCGTCTTCAACAACCAAAATTTTGGGTGCAGTAGAATTGTCCTCCATTAAGCTATATTAACACAATCTAGCTATCAATACTTACTTCTCCCTCTCTGGCGATACTGCCGGTTATGGGCAGTACAAACCAAAAAGTTGTACCAGCATTTTCTTTGCTTTGATACCAAATTTTTCCACCTGAAGATTGAACTATGGCATAAGTTAGATATAGGCCGAGACCTGTCCCGTCGGTTTCTTTTTTGACTACATTTCTGGCCCTGAAGAATTTTTGAAAGACACGCTCTTGCTGATCTTCCGGAATGCCGTAGCCCGTATCTGTTATTTGGGATATGATTTCGTTACCGGATTTGGAAATGATAATTGTAATTTCACCGCCATCCGGAGAGTACTTAATGGCGTTTGTCAGTAGGTTCATATAAACATGGCGGATAAGCTTTGGGTCGATGTTTACAAGAGGCAGTTCATGATGGACACTGATTGCGAGATTTTGTCTTTTTCCCTTGAGACGGGGCTGAAGCTCCAGGATCACCTCGTCAACCAGTTTTCTTATGTCTGTGGGTTTTGGATCAATTATTATGCGGCCTGATTCGATGCGGGAGATATTAAGAAGAGTGTTGACCAGTTCAATCATTCTTTCGTTGGATTTATAGATATTTTCTACCATTTCTTTTTGTTCTTGGGTCAGCTGACCGGCGTCGCCTTCTAAAAGAATTTCGGAAAACCATTTCATTGCAGAAAGGGGTGTTCTTAGCTGATGGGATGCCAGTGAGATAAATTCCGTTTTCATTTTATCTATCTCGTATTCTCTGGTGATATCCCGAAAGACGTTTACGGCGCCGATTATTTGGTCATAAAGAAGAACGGGTGTTGCTGTCACCGATACCGGAAATTTTGAGCCGTTTTTCTTGAGATAAAAATAGCGGTTACTTGTTACTCTTTTTTTATGATAGAAAGCGTTTCTAATGGGACGGTGTTTAATGGGAACCTCCATCCCCCTCTCGTCGACCATGTGGAAGGCATGATTAAAGAACTTGCCTATCAAATCCTTTTTTGTGAATCCAGTTATCTCTTCGACACGGGGGTTGACATATACAATGTAGCCATTTTGGTTCATAGACAAAACGGCGTCACCGATGCTTTCGAGGGTTGTGGAAATCTGGGCTCTTTCTTCTTGGAGCCTTCTGTTTGCTTCAAGCAGCGCCTGTTTTGTTTGAGGATCGAGCAGGTTGGGCATTAACTAATAGTATCAAACATTAACGCACATGATAACTAATCTAGTATCTTCACATTTCAATTAGTAATGGAGTTTGACTGACTAATACGTCGGGTGTTTCACCTGATATTAGTGAGCGTATCAGTATGGTTAGTTCCGCTAACTCTCTTCGACTTAGTCTGTATGCAGCATGATGTAGGTATTCGCTTAATATTTCTTCTTTAAGCTCACTATACTGGTCACTGTTTTCTTTTACTATACTTAACAATGTTCTGGTCTTCCTCGCTAATTCTTTATCCAAAAACCTAGAAGTAATTATCCTGTCTGCGAGTTCGCCGTGTCTTGTCCTCCATAAGTTGTGTGTACTTCTTAAACCAAGCATATTAGCGGTTTTTAACACCTCAACGTTCTTAAGGCTTACTTCTTTGTCGGAGTGTGCCGCAATTATTGATGCAAGAAAGACAATTTCTCCATCTCCATCGAGTGTTTGGCATAAACGCATTATTTTTTCTAGCGACCACTTTTTGACAGCTTTGTGTCCTTTACTAGCCACCTTGTCTAGTTCTGCTTTGTTGTATAAAACGAAATATATCGCATCTCCACCTTTTCCTTCGACATGGACAATTCTATCACTACTAATTGAGGATTCTAAAGAGTTATCAGGGAAATATTCATTACTATTAATTTTTGCTTTCTGTTTATACGAAACCAGAAAGGACCCAGGGTTAGGATCTAATTCATAGATTGAATAATCGTCACCAATTGTGCCTGTAGAAACGAGATTGTCTAAAGATTTTATAGCCTTGAATTTGTGGTAGGCATGAAATTGTTCAAACTCAGCACCTTTTTCGCTTCTGGGTATACCATAGCCTGTATATTTTCTGGCTTCTTTTTGGTAGTGTCTTATCATTTTTCTTATTTTTCTCGAAAAATCTGGGCGAAGCTGACTCAAAATCCCAAGCCTATCTCTTAACCTAACATAAGGAATTGTTGAAATCTCATCATCCTCTGGAGGGGGGGTAGTCGTAATTTGGTTTAAGATAATAATCTTCCGGCTTATCTAGTGTACCCAGCTTATATGCAGTCAATATGTTATTCCACTCTGTAACCATTTCTTGATATGCTCCAACTAGCTTCTCTTGCTCCTCTGTCCTCAAAAATGGTTCTGTCTGCGCTGCGCTTACTCCGGCGGCAAAGAGGTACATAAAGGTTGCCTGTTTTACAAATTTGGTGTATTCACCTGGGCTAAAGTGGTGAAAGGACCTAAGTTCTACCACCTGATCCTCGGGAAACTGCGGGGTGTATTCTTCTATACCGCCTGGTGATCTCACTCTGTGAAAAGGGAAGTAAACAATGTTGGAAGTAATTGAATCGAAGGATCTTTTGGGAAATTTTTCCCTGATTGTAGGCATCTTACCTCTCATAATTTTTTCTACCTGCTGGTCGGTATACTTACTATTAGGAATAAGTCCTGCAGCAGTCGCAATTAAAAATCCATCCATTAAACGCGTGTCCTTAGAATTTAGTTGAACTCCACCAAAACTTTCATGGACTCCCCATATTGTTTCACTCAACCCACCCAGCTTGTGAGCCATTAAAATTTCACGCAGCCATGTTCGAGGTGATGCGCTTGGATTAGTTGTTATTTCGAATACATTCATTTCATTTCTTTGATTAAATATCCCCAACTTACATTGTTCGATAACAATTGGATCAACTTCCTTTCCAGACAGATCTCTTTTAGCGTAATCCCCCAGAACGTACTCAAGTGTTTTAATCATTCGTTCGTATTTAGGATTGCTGGATTCTGTAGATGCTTTTTGATATGCTTCAAGCCTTCTTTGTAACTGCTTTCCAAGTCCCCAAAATTCTATTTCGATTCCCATTGTAACTCTCGATGATGCCGCAAAAGTCTGCTCTTTGTTTTTTGTTTCGGTTTTATTCAAAAAATCGATTGCTAGATCTACGTGTTGTTCAAGTTGATCGACCTCCTCGCCTCCAGATTCTTTAAATATACTCTCACTCTTTCTAGCACCACTTGGATCATTGTTGTAAAGCAGAAAGTAAAGAGCGGACAACCTTGTGGTTAGTAACCTTTTTTTAAAAGGGTTTTTCTCGTTGTTGATTATACGTGACATCCTTTCTAATTGGTAATTTGTTCGTTCTCTGTAGCTTTCTTGTTCAAAGGCTTCTGGTTTCACATTAAGTTTTCTAGCTTCCGCGTATCTTGCGAATACACTGTCCCGACTATCATTGGACGTCATCGGAGACTGAGTTGTTTGTTCCACATCTTGCTGGCGTGCTTCGTATGTGTTTGCTACGTGAATGCGGAGTTCTTCGTTGTTCATAATTTATTATATCGTCTGTTGGATTGTAATTTCTGCTTGATCCAGAGGGTTGCTGTTATTACGGCATATATTAGTTGGCCGTGATAAGCCTTTGAGGCTTCAACCAGAAAGTCCGTGGACTTGCCTGCAGCTTTTTTGGAGGAAGCACCGTGATGGTGTAAGAAAGTGGTATTTTGTATATAGTATACAGGAACGCCCGCATGGTTGAGCCTTCGGCAGTAATCGATGTCTTCAAAGTACATAAACGACTTGGTCCATAGTTTGCCCACTTTATTTAGGACTTTTCGGGGGATAAGAAAGGCTGCCATAACTGCCCCCTCAACTTTTTTGGTTTTTTGGGGTACAAAAAATATGTTTTTTCTGGTGATTGTGTTAGCAATAGTTGGCAGGACAAAACATGATTTTTGGGTCTTGCCGTTCGGCAATATCAATTTGGGAACAGCAACCGCGTTATCATTTTTGTTTTTAGCAAAATCAACTAGTTTTTTAATACTTCCCTTTTTTGCCTCAATGTCTGAATTAAGAAGCAAAATATACCTGCCTTTTGAATAGTCTATAGCTTTGTTGTAACCCGCCGAAAACCCCAGATTTTTGTCCGAGTTTATAAATTTAATTTTTTGAGTCACAATAACCGGGAAAGAGTCGCCAGAGGCGTTTTCCAACAGAATTATTTCAGAATCTTTATAATCGATGCTTTCGAGAAGTTTAATAGTAAGATCTTTGGTTTTGTAATTGACTATACAAATTGAGAGTTCAACCGGGTATTTTGGATCTAAACTATCTTTAGCAAACCTGCCTGGTAAGCCGTAGTTTGATAGGACAAAGTCCGCTACGGCTTTTTTTTGCTCGACCCTTCCGCTTATAAAAAACTTTAAAGCTTCGCGAGCAAGCGCCATTTTTGTGCGAAAAGATGCATATTTGGCGCCGAAATAAAGCCTGTTTCTTGTAAGAAGATAGTCAGTTACCGGAGAGCCTATGCCTGAAGTGCGGGAAACTTTGTGATAGAGGCTGGTCTGGCCGTTGTAGAAGAGTTTAAAACCCACTTTTTTTAGCCGAAGCATGAAGTCTACGTCTTCGAAGTAGGCAAAAAGTTTTTCTTCAAATAAACCTGCTTTCTCGAACGCTTCTCTTTTAGCCATAAAGCAACAACCGCTTATCATATCGGTCTGCCCAATTTGGTCGTATTGACTATTATCAACTTGGTCAAGCCCTCTGTGAATTGTGAGGACGTTGTTCCAATCAAATTTGCCACCCGCCCACCAAATCACGTTGCCAATGTCTTTGCCGGAATACCTGTCTTTGTGATATTCAAAACCCGGAGCAAACAAAATTTTTGGAGAAACAACAGCGGCTTTCGGATTTTTATTAATGGTTCTGATGAGTTTGGTAACAATATCATTGTCTTTGATGAGAGTGTCGTTATTGATGATAAACAAATAGTCTGCTCCCCAGTTTAGTGCGTATTTTATGCCGAAGTTGTAGCCTCCGGTAAAACCAAGGTTTTTGCCAGTCTGTAGGACTTCAATGTTATCGGTTTCTTTTATAAAATCACCAAGATATTTGTCAGAACCGTTATCGATACAGAACCATTTAGTATTAAAGTGGTCGGTGGTCAGTGTTCGGGCAGAGGCAAGCAGCTCTTGTGTGTCTTTGTGACCATTGAAACTGACCGTAATTATGGCTACTTTTTCCATATGTCAAACATTACACGCGCGTATACCGGGGATTTTATGATTCTGATAAACGAGCCGAGAAATATTAACAACTTTGCCCAAAGAATAAAGCCGGGAAAGTGCTTTTTGAAAAAGTAAACCACACCGTCGAACTCTTTTGTTACCGATTGGGCGTTGTCGAAGTTGCTGCTTGCGGCCCCCAGATGGACTATACTAAAGCTTGGTGTATATACAATTTTAAAACCAGTGTCTGCGATTCTTTTGCACCATTCTACTTCTTCCGTGTACATAAAGTAGTTGTCGTCGAAGCCACCGGTCCTAAGAAAAACTTCGCGGCGTAAAAACATAAACGCCCCCATGATCCAGCCAACCTTTCGGTCTTTGTCGAAAAAAGATTCGTGATTTGGATGGAAGGGCTTTACAATATCTTTGACTATTGGAAGCTTATCAATACCAAACATCCAAAAAAGGATGTTGGTGGGCGATGGGATAAAACCCGCAGATGGCTGGAGGCGTGAATCTTTGTAGGCAAGCTTACAACCAAGAACATCAGTTTTTTTATTTAAGACATAATCATAGGCTTTGACTAAGGTGTCTTTTGTGACGAAGACGTCGGAGTTTAATAGAAGAAAGTAGTCCCCTTTTGCCTGCCTCATTGCCAAATTATTGGCCCTTGCAAAGCCTAGATTTTCGGTGGATTTAATTAAAGTTAGCCATTTATATTTGGAAAGGGCTTGGGCAGAGCTGTCTATAGATGCGTTATCAACAACAATAGTTTCAACTTTTTTTTTGGTGGTTTTTTCAAAATGCTTGATAGCAATTTTGAGCTTACCAAGGCAGGTTTTTGTGATATCGAGGGTGTTGTAGGAGAGAATGATTACTGAAATTGCTGAAGCCTGCATACTTAATATTCTACTACACTAGAGTGGTAATCGGAGTGTTGGTTGCAGTTTATCAAAATCTTTATCAAAAGATAGTATCTTTTTTCCGTCTACTTTCGCAATAGACCACAAAAGAAGGTCTACGAAGTCGATGTTTTTGGTTCTGTAAAGCTGAAGTGCTTCTAAGGCTGCGCTTTTAGATGGGACGTTCATCCAGTCGGGGGAAATAAAGGCAATAATTTTATCGCAAGCTTCAGCTTTGGGGAGTTTATACCAGTTCACAAGGTGAAATATTACTTCAATGATGACCTCAGTACGTACTTCCAGTTTAATTTCCCCTTTTTCTGCTTTTAGAAGGTAATTTTCAACTTTACCTGCCTGCTCTACAACATCGTTAGTCAGATAACGAAGTATTGCATTTGAATCAATAAGAGCTGATGTCATCTCTTTGGGTCTTGCTTTCTTGTGCCTAAATAGTTCTGAAAAGCTTTTTCCATTTTGTCTATGTCCATGGGCCTTGTGGCTTTTACACTACCTCGCAAAGATAAAATGTTGGCAACAGGTTTAATTAAGAGGCCCTCATCCCCTCCAATAACCATTACCTTGTCGCGCGGCTTCACTTTTGCTTTTCGTCTTACTGAAGCTGGAATTGTAACCTGTCCCTTAGTATTTACTACAGAATATCCAATCATAAGCCAAAAATATCATTTGTAATACATAATGTCAAGTTGTAGTATCTTTTCCAACGGCTTGGCTAATATGATTATAGCCGTCGCGGCGAAGGATTTCAGCCAGCTCAAAGTTTAATTTTGAAATTATTCCTGGGCCTTGAAAAATCATGCCTGTGATAAACTGAACAAGTGAGGCTCCCCTTTTAATTTTTTCGTAAGCATCAAGTGCCGTAAAAACCCCGCCGCAACCAATTATCACGAACCTGTCTTTGTACTTTTGGTAAGTAAGCGAAATGAGCTCGTTGGAGCGCTTATAAGTCGGTTTTCCACTCAAATTACCTTTTTTGCTTTTATAGAGGTTGCCTATTATTACACCGTCTACGAAATTATGTTTTGCGGCAACACCAAGAATGTTGAGAAAAGTGTTAGTGGATTCTGAAATTGGCATTTTGATAAATACCGGCTTAGCTAAATTGAGCTTTGATAATGCTTTTAGCAGATCGTTGAGATTTTTTGGAGGATAGAAGCTGACTTTACCTTTAAGATTGGGACAGCTGATATTAAGCTCATAGAAAGAAATATTTAGATTTGCCTTCTCTGCTGTCTTGAAGGCTGAAACGATATCTGCAATTGATTTTTGTGGGGTGTTAATCGAATCCAGATTAGATTTGCCTATACTTATTGCAACAGGGATATCAAAGCTTTTATCTCTAAGTTTGCCAATGGCCATTTTGATACCAATATTTTTAAAACCCTTATTTACAATGAGTGAGTGGGATTTGGGAAGGCGGCCGAGGCGCGGCGGAGCGTTGCCTTCATAAGGAAAATTGGTGATCGTGCCTACTGTCTGAAACCCAAACCCCAGACTGGATAGTGTTTGAGTAAGCCTTACTTCGTAGTCAAAGCCGGCAGCCAGGCCTATGGGGTTTTTAAACTCAATGCCCTCAATCGTTTGGTGAAACATATCATCTTCGTGTCTGTATAAATAATTTGCAATTGCCCTACCCGGGGAAATTTTTCCCAACGTCTCCCCCACCCTTACCATAAAATCATGGATTGTTTCGGGATCGAAGCTGAAAAAGATGGGTTTTAATATTTTTTTATAGAGATAAACCGTGACTAAAGCTAAGAGAAATTTCCTTTGTTTTGCCCAACTGGAATGAATTTGAAAAAAGAGAGCGAAGCTAACAAGTGCCGAGACCATGCAGAATAGGCAGATTGATTGAAGAATAAAAATTTGAAGATATACAAAATAAATTGATGCAATAAGCCCAACGGTGGACTCTATAACGGCAAGGTAAGCAAAGATGTTTTTCTTGGTAATTATTTTACCAGTAATCCAAACGGATAGGAGCGAATAATGCAAAAGGCCGATGAGTGCAAGCGGAATACCAAGGATCAGCGAGTACCTACTTGTGAGAACCGAACCACAGTCAATAAAAGCTGTTGTCGGGCAAACAGCGGAAGCGGTTGAGGAGAAGTGTTCTAAGGTGAGATAGAAAGAGTCAAAAAGGCCGATTAATGATAGTATTAAGATAACTACACTCATGAAAGCAATTATAGCAAAAGGTGCTGCTTTGGTTGTACTTTTTTTGGTGTTGTTGACAGCAGGAAGCGTAGAGGCACAGTCCGGTGGCGCGATTGATAGTGTACGAGACGGGACAGTTTATGTTCGCTCGAGTGGCTCAGGAAGCTTAACCGTTAGCTGGTCGGGTAGCCTTTGGGATGTTTGGGATTCGAGATATTTTTTAAGGGATCCTTCTGGCAACACAATTTCAGATAGAACCATTTCTTCATCAAGCGGCGCAGGAAGCGCAAGTTATTCTTTAAGCCTGTCCGGCGATTATATCCTTTCTTTCCCTCTGCAGTTTAGGAGGTACAGTGTAAGCAGCCAAAACCTCATGGTAATTGAAACAAACAAGCGAAAAGCAACTTTTAGGGCAAGTGCAGCCGGGCAGACGTTTGGGAGATATTATTTTCAGGTCCCAAGTGGCAGTTCAAGCTTTGTTATTCACGGATTTGCGTCACGCGGAGGAGATAACAACACTTTAAGACTTTACTCCCCCAACGGTTCGCTTCACACGAGTTTTTCGGTTCCAAATAATCAACTCGACTGGCCTTCAAGAACAATAAATAGCCCCGCAGGCGGGATGTGGTCGGTTGAGATGCAGACAGAGTCCTCCGATGCGGAGATTAGTTTTTGGGTTGAAAACGTACCGAACTATTTTGCCACATCTTCTTCAAGTTGGTTTCAGCCGAATTTACAAAGAGGAAATGTGAATATAAATGTTGATGCAACCAATATTGTCGGGCCGAGGGGTTTGATTGGGACCGGAAGAATTGCTGAAACAGGAAGCCTGTCAAGTTTAGTGAGAAGCGCCTTTTTGGATATCGGGCTGGAAGCCAATGAGGTTGCTTTAAACCATACATACAGGGAGCCATCGAATGATAATTCGGACCCAAATAACCTTAACCTGGCGGGTTTTGACTTTAGTAATCAAGCGGTTGACTTAACAGTTAACCAGCTTAATGCTGCCCCTGTAATTCATATTGACAGCCCTGCCAGTTGGTTATCTTCAACCGGAAGCTCGGGGCTTTCCAGTACATCTACTCACGCTGAATGGGCAGAAGCTGTTTTGGGGGTTGTCACCCATTATGCAACCGTTGCCGGCTACCCCATTAAATATATGGGTATTTCAGACGAGCCAAACTTGGACCCAATCCCCGCAAGCGCTTTTGCACAGCTATTTGGGGCAGCAAACAGCAGACTTAGAGCCAGCGGCGACACGCGGATTAATTCTGTTTATCTTTACCCGGGAAGCGTTACAACACTGGACAACAACGGACTGGCATATTTGAACTACTTAATAGATAATCTTGACCCCAACTCTTGGAGATTTCTTGGCTTTCACCCCTGGCAAATGGGTTATCCCGGCTACGGCAATGTTTTTTCTACCAAGGTGGTGGCCGAGCAGATTAATTCACTAATGCAGCGGGCGGACAGTCGTGGAGGCGGGCAAAAAAAAGTTTTGATCTCGGAGGTGAATGCAAAATTCGGCGACAGCACAAACCAGGATATTGAGTATTTTGACAGTTGGGGGCAAGGCATTTGGTGGTCTTCGCTTTTGGCAAGCGTTATCTCAACCGGCAGAAACGAGGCGATACTTTATTATCCTTTTGCGGAAAGTGAGCCCGGAACAAGCGGATATATTCACAACATCCGTGGGATGGTAAGGCCGGACGGGACCCTTAAGCCCGTTGCTTATGCAACCAAATTTGTTATGAGTCACATATTGGCTAATGTGGCCGGTGTAAGCTCCCAATCGTGGGAGGTGGACTCTCTTGCAACTGTTGACGGCAGCCGTGAAAGAGTAAATGTAATCCTCACAAACAAGGAGAAAAGAAGCCAAGACGTTAGTATAAACTTGCAAGTTCCCACCGGAGTGGGAGGCGTTAGCTGGACTGCTTATAAAGTTAATTCCGGAAATTACGCTAACCCTTCGCAGGCTGCCCAGTCCCAGGCTGGTGTAGACGGAGGTGTGGCTATCATAAATATTAACAGCATGGACCCTGAATCAATTTACTCAATAGATGTTGATTTTGGCCCCTCTGGTGCGTCTTGCACAGGGGATGTTGATGGCAATGGAATTGTGAATATTGGAGATTTGGCCGGAGTTTTATACTACTGGGGGCAGACTTGCAGCCAAAACCCTGCCTCGTGCACCGCTGATGTAAACAACAATGGCAGAGTTGAGATTGGAGATATTTCGGGGGTTTTATACTACTGGGGCGGGTGTAATTAGAGTATCTAGGAGATAGCCTATCCCTCCTTTTACTACAATTGTCCCTGAAGGAAATTCTCCCTCTAGATACAGCTTCCAAGTTGTGCCTTCTACATATACTGTTTTCTCTACTCCTGCTTCACGCGCGGCAATGATATCGCCCAGGACATTATCGCCAACAACCATTGTCTGCTCTGGAAGAAAGCCGTGTTTGGATATTGCATCAAGCCAATCACTTGATGTTTTAAACTCATAAGGATTAACAACATGGACGTTTTTCCATGGAATAAACCTGTCCATTTCTAATAATGCATACTTAAGGCGAGTCCATTGGTAGTCTGCATGAGTAACTAGGCCCAACTCTACCCCTGTTGCTATGAATGCACCCAGTGTTTCCTCTGCGCCTTCTCTGAACCCAGGAGCGACATTATAAATGTCAAGAAGTATCTCAAGGCCATTTTTAATCACAGCTTTTTGATCGGGAAACTTATCTACAAATCGTCTGACAACCTCATGCCAACGACTTTTGGTAACTTTATATTCAGAAAAAGCTTCGTCGTTAAACCGAACCAGCAAGCCCCATGTGTCTCGGTAATCTGATTTCGTGTGCATTGCAACATGGGCAGCGAATCGCTCCATTTGAGATCGAAATATGCGCTCTGTGTAAATTAGCGTATCATCAAGATCAAAAAGACACAGTTCAGTTCCTTCCCCTCTTAGATGCTCACGAAGCAGGTCGGCCTTCCGCAAAGACTCTGCTGTCATGGAGAATATAGTATCACAATTATACTTACAGTTTTATTCTTTTAAGAAGAAGGGCGTTGGCGACAACTATGATGGATGAGGTGGACATTAGAAGGGCACCTATTTCCGGGCGAAGGGTAAAGCCCAAAGGATAGAAAATACCGGCTGCAGCAGGAATTGCCAGAACGTTGTAACCTAACGCCCAGAACAAATTCTGAACCATCTTAGAGTAAACTTTGCGAGACAGCTTTATAAAGAAAGCTATATCTTGGGGGTTACTGCTTGTGAGCACTACGTCTCCGGCTTCCACTGCCACATCGGTCCCGGCGCCAACTGCCACTCCCACGTCAGCCTGGGCCAGTGCAGGAGCATCATTTACCCCATCGCCTACCATGATTACAATATTGCCTTCGTCTTGCAAATTTTTGATGTGCTTGTATTTGTCCTTTGGCAGTACTTCAGCATAATAGGAATCAATATTAAGCTTGTTTGATACTTCTTTTGCTACAGCTTTACTATCTCCGGTAAGCATGGCAACTTTTAGGCCAAGGTTATGGAGTTGCTTAATCGCTCTCTTGGATTCGGGCTTTATTGTATCGGCCAATATTATCTCACCCAAGACTTCTTTGCCCAATACCACCGCTACAGGCATTGATCCGTGCCTACCAATAAAATATTTCTTGTTTCCAACTTTCCCTTCAATTCCCTTGCCTGCCATATTTTTAACATTATTTACCTTGCTTAGCTTCAAACCATTTGCTTTGGCGTATTTTACAATTGACTGTCCTATAACATGACTTGAATGAGATTCGATGCTTGCGGCTATGGTGAGTATTTCATTTTTAGATCCTTTTTCTGCTTTCACCTGGGAAACCCCGAATTCTCCCTTAGTTAAAGTGCCTGTTTTATCAAACACAACATAACTTGCTTTTTTGGCCACCTCAAGCTTTGCCATGTCTTTGATAAACAGCCCATTTTTGACCGCGAGCCTTGTTGCAATGGTTGAAACCGTCGGGATGGCAAGCCCAAGAGCGTGAGGACAAGCGATGACTAATACGGTAATAGCAAGCGTAACTGCAAAAGTGATTTGCGAACCAACAATGAATAACCAGATAATTACCGTAAGTATGGATACGGAAACGGCAACAAAAGTAAGCCAACTGGCTGCTTTGTCCGCTAAGCGTTGCACGGATGGTTTAGTTTGAGAAGCCTCTGAAATGAGCTTTTTAATTTGCCCGATAGTTGAATTTTCTCCTACCTTTGAGAGCTTTACATCAACCGATCCGTCAATGCAGATACTGCCTGCCACAACTGCCTCACCCTTTCCTTTGTTTAACGGTTTACTTTCGCCACTGATGTGTGCTTCGTTGAAGTTAGATGAACCGTTTATAATTACGCCATCCGCGGGTACCTTTTCGCCGGCTAATATTCTGACCACATCATTTTGCTTAAGTTTTTCGATATCAACCTCGATTGTGCCTCTACTTTTTATCAACCTGGCTTTTTTAGGTAGAAGCTTTTCTACTTCTTGTAACGCATTGCCTGCAGCATTAGATGATTTTGCCTCTAAGTAGTGGCCAAAAAGCAAAATCCAAATTAAGGTTGATATTTCCAAATAAAATTCAGTATCTAGTTGTGGCAGAAATGTTGATACTGCCGAAAATAAATATCCCGCTGTTATGGCGATGGATACAAGCGTCATCATACCGTAATTGCGAGCCATTATTTCGTGCTTTGCGTGACGGAGAAAGACCAAGCCAAAATAAAAAATCACTGTTGCAACCGCTAATTGCAAAACAGGCTGGCTCAACCTTGCAAAGATAAAAAGTGGGACAAGAAGTGCCGTGACGATAAAAAATCTTTTCAAAAAGTCTTTCGCAGCTTCGGGGCTTGTCATCATGCTCGAGTGATCATGGTGGGTAGATTTATTACCATCTTTTACTAACACTAAATCCATCCCTCCGCACTTCGGACATTTTCCTGGTTTATCCGACACAATATCCGGATGCATTGGACAAATGTAGTTGGACCCCATGTTTTTATTACTGTTGTGGATATATACATTATTGATGTTAAAGACGCTTTTGACAAATTTGTACAGTAAATAGATGCTAACAACAGCAAAGATAATATCAAGACCGGGCATTTTGTTTACAGTTTCAGATACGCTAAAGGCCACATTGTTAATTGATTTAGTAACTTGGCTTTCGGCTACGGTCATTCCCAATTTTCCAATTGATGTGAGCCAAAGCATCAAACCACCTGTTACCCCGAATATTATTGACGCGATAATATTTGATACAAAGATCGGATATACTTTTTTGCTGATCTTTACCTGAGTAATTACTTTTTTGAAGAAAGGTTTTTGAAGAATATTTTTTTTATGAATTAACAAAGATGCGAAGTATAGCGGTGTCACCATTCCCAAGACGTAGGATGCACCCACCCCAAGAGATTGAAATAATGTTGGGCTAAGTGAACTTAGAGCTACAACGCCTATCAAGACCGGAGCACAGCAAGCACTGGTAATTCCTGAAAAGATACCAAGGGTAAAAGTTGAAACTACGTCGTTTTTTTGCCTGCCTGCGCTGGCTGGCCCGCCCTTTTGTTTAAGCGCAAGGTGTGGCATTGGTAATTTAATTCCCAAAAAGGATAGTGCTGCGACTATTAACATAAAAACCCCACCGAAAAGATATGTCTGGTCGTGGAGCTCAAAGAACAATGACTGAAGCGCTTTTGCACCCAGTACAATCGGCATCATAACTACAAATATCCCCAAGCTGTAAATCAATGTCATCAGAAGCACTTGCTTTCGCTCTTTGAAGATATTACCCAGATAAGCCGGAAACAGATATGAGATGCAGCATGGAGCGAATAATGCCACCATTCCTGCAATGTAGGCAGCAATGAGAGAAATTTGATACATTACTTTTTGATAACATTGGCTGTAATTGTTGATGTAACTTTCGGGAAATTTGGATTATCAGTGTCGATGTAAATTGTTCTTGTTAACTCACCTAAATCTGTATCATCCTTATGTACTGCAGGATCAAACGATACACTGACGGTCGTTGATTCGTAGGGTTTAATTGTCTTTCTTTCAACTTCGGCGCTTGTGCAACCACATGAGGTTGAAACTCGGGTGATGTTAAGTGTTTTGGGGGTGGAATTGGTTAAGGTAAATTCGGTAGTGGCAACATCCCCATAAATCACAATTCCCAGATCCTGTGTGGCAGGACTTATGTTTACGCCTGCATTCGCACTGTGTGTTTCGCTGTCTTGTACCAATATGCTCTGGGGTTTGCTGCGATTTTTACTTCCAACAAGGAGGCCCACAACCCCAAAAGTTACAATAATCAATATAGTAATAAAATATTTTTTGTTCATAATCTATGCTCCACAGCTTGCTCCAACATTTTCGGCCCCAGGAATATTGCCAATTTGCTTTTTTATTTCTTGGTACCCTGCCGCACTACTATACTCCGCGGATAAAGCCAGCTTCGGGTCCACCTTGTCCCAAGACACATTTTTTTCGGTCTGGAAATAATAAGCTAAATCTATATAGGTTGAGGCAAACCAGTAAGAATTAAACGCGAGTGAAGCTTGGTACATCTCTTCCTCTGTGGCACCCTGTGATGCCATCAGCTCCAAAAGCCCAAGTATCGCCATCCCGTGGTTGCAATCGGGAAAACTAGTAGGATTACCACAGCAAGGCCGATAAATATTGGCACTTACTTTTGTTACCAAGTCTTGCTGCTTTTGAGTGAGTGGGATTATTTTTGAACTTGAATATAAACTTACAGCATCTTTGCTTCCTAATGTCCAACCACCTGTAGATGCAAAATTGCCCAACCTATCCTTATATTCTGTTCCCATAATCCCTTTTGACAAAACATCACTTTGTTGAGTTAGCCCAAGCGCCCAAAGTGTATTTACCCAAAAGTAGGCATTTTGCGGGGTTATGGTTATTGGCCCATTTTTATTTTCTGTTAAGTATTTTAGCAATTCTGCATATTGAGGGTCAGAGTAATTCTCTCGATACTTACTCAAGTCAATACCTCCGGCTTCCACAAGCTTTGTGCCTGTATCACCCCAGTTTATGTTGACCGTGCGTCCTTCTGGGGGGACTACCTTTTTTGTCAAACTGCTTGCATCGAGAGTCTCGGTAGTAATTTGTGTTGATGATGCTGTGTCTGGCTTCGGAGTAATCGAAATGTTGAAGTTTTTTGCTAACACCAAATAAACCGATGCGACCAGCAAAAATGCGATTAGTGTTTTTGTTGCCATATTACTTTCTGACCATTGCTGTTAACATGAAATTTAGTTCTGGGCTAGACTGATCATTGGTTTCAACTTTGACTTGTCTGCTAATTGGTCCTACACCACTCGGACCATGAAATGCTGGATCAAAAATTACCTTTAATTCTGCCGTTTCGCCACTGGGGACTTCCAATGTGTAGTCCGACTTTGAATGCATCCCAAATACAGGAGAGCTCTTATCATCCAGAATCAATTGAGCAGTTGTGCACATACATGAAGTTACAACGTTATATAGTCTTAACGCCTCGCTTCCTTCATTTTTTATTTTGAACACTTTCTCTACATTACCGTCGTTGAGGCCTATCTCCCCCCAGTTGTGGTAGGTTTCTTCTGCGGTTGCCTTGGCATTCATATTCGTGGTTGATTGAGAAGCAACTTCACCGTTATTGTTTTTACTTACTAAAAATATTGCCCCTACCAAAAAAGCTAGTGCAGTTAGAACCAAGAAACCAGTAGTCTTTTTCTTAAACATCTTCAGTGTACTTTTCCGGTTTTTTCTTAAATTTTTCCAAGCAGCCAGATGCACAAAAATAATATCTTTTACCTTTGAACTTATAAGCAAACCCGGCAGTTTTTGGGCTTAGGCGCATAGTGCAAACCGGGTCGTGCACAAGCGGCACCAAGTCGCTCATTTTTGCGGAGAACTCGTCCACGTCTTTGTTTTTCTGGATTAGAACTTCTCTTAATAAGTCGCTTGCTTTAATAAAGTTTTTATGCGCGAGTCGGTAACTTACATGCTTGCCGTTTTTATGTGCCTCAACGACTTTGGATTCTCGCAAAACTTGAAGATGCTGGCTTAAATTTGCCTGCGGCAGTCCTAGCATTTCCTGGATTTTTCCTACATGCATTTTCTGGTCACGCAAAAGATGAATGATTTCAAGCCGTTTTGGGTGCGACAAAGCTTTGAGCAGTTCTGCGTGCATCTTAAAGACTTCTTGATACATAATATATATTCGATATTTCGAATATATTATGCTAGAGCGAGGTTGTCAATAAGTAAAACTTCACTATCAGGGTATGTTACTGTGTACTGTTACACTGTAACGTTGTCTTATTCCATTGTTTTTTCGGGGCCGTGGTCGCGAAAGGCATCTATGAAGGCGAGTATTCTTTGTTTGTCAAAATCCTGAAACTTTTCTATCCTCCCCCACGCGGTAAGAGCTATCCTTGAGTCAAGATTGGGGCGAGGGATAACTATTAGTTTTCTTTCGCCTTTATCCTCATAGATTTTTGAGAGTCTGGAGACAAGCTCTTTGCATTCATCAGACTGCCAGATGCTTGGCAGTTCTTCGCCATCCGTAGCTTCAGTGGAAGAGGGTTCTTCTTCAAGCTCCTCTTCGTGAGCATAAACGGCAGGCACTAGTAAAAAGGCACTAGGGGCTAGTGTGCAATTATAAGACATAATCACATAGCCGTGTTCAAGCGAATGAACAAGGTGCCCATCTGAAATCGGCTTGTCATAAACACCCGCCCGTGTCCACTGTTCGTAATGAGGGCCAGATGTAGGAGGATTTGAGTTATATTCAACGGCAGTTCCATCGGAAACGTGATCTCTGCCTAAATCTTGGACCTTCTCCCCGGGCAAAGGTCTTGTAAAGTATTTGTAGCCCGCAAGCCCCAGAAGAATAATTATTATTGCTATAACTGCCCAGCCTAAGTATTTTTTCATGATGTTAACCCTTCTTTACTATACCATTTTTGGCTATACTGCCAAAGTGGAAAGCTTAAAAAATTCTAAGAGCCTAATACTAATCATCTGAACTTTATCAAAAATCATAGCCAGTCCAAAAATAATTATAACAATCGCTGCCGCTAGATTAAGGTATCTTCCAAGCCTTGCCGCCTTTGTCAGTTTTGAAGCAAGAACTTTGAAAAATGCCCCTACCAGAAGAAAAGGTACTCCTATGCCAATGCCGTATGACAGAAGTAGGCCTATTGCTTGGAAAAAGGTTTGCGTTTGACTTGCCCAAAATATAATCACCGCCAAAACGGGGCCAATGCACGGGGTCCATGCGAAACCGAAGAAAAAACCCGTAAGAAACGGTGTTGAGGTTTTTGTGATTTTGTGTTCTTTTAAAAGAAACTTGGGTTTAACCAGTCCGAGCATGAAACTTCCCAAAAGTACGAAAAACACTCCGCCGATTTTCTGTATCAGATTACGATAACGAACAAGTGCCGCGCCAAAAATGCTGGCCGTTGCCCCGAATATTGTAAAGGCAGCAATAAAACCTAAAACAAAGATAAGGGAAGTGCGAAAAATATGCTTTTTAACTCCGGAGAGGAAAGCCAAATATGCGGGCACAAGTGGCGAAAGACATGAAGCAAAAAAGGTAACTATTCCCGCAAGAAAGGCAATAAAAACGTTTAGACTGGTGCCATCAAAGATCATCCCTCAGAAAGCATCTGACCGATGGCGGATTGGAGGGATGCAAAAGGAACGGCACCCGGAATCAATCTTTTCTCGCCGGTTTTGGTGTTTAACAAAATATTGCCGGGTGTGCCCGATACCCCTGCGGATATTCCTGATTCATACTGATTTTGCACAATATCCGCAATGCTTGAGTCTTTTTGGCAAGATTCGAAAGCTGCTTTGTCAACTCCAGCTTGAGTAGCAAAGTTTGGAAGGTCTGCTATTGTCCAGCTGGTAGCATTAAAAAGTGTATCCGTGAATTTCCAAAAGGCGTCGTTGCCCCCAAGCTTGGCTACGCATTCGGAGGCAATCGCAGATGGGCGCGCCTTGGGATGAAGCTGATCCAGGGGGAAATGCCTATATACCCACATCAGGTTTTCTCCAAACTCGTCTAGGGCCTGTTGTGCGGTTGGATGAAAGCTTTTGCAATAGGGACACTCGTAGTCCGAATATTCTATGAGGGCGATTGTGGCGTTTCTATTACCGCGGACATGATCACTGTCTGAAACCGGATCAACATCCCCCGCTTGGGGCGGGGTTGGGACCGATGGATTTGATGGCTGGTTATTGGCATTGCCTGCAGCAATGTTTGTGTTTGAACTACCCCCTTTTTCGAGAGACTGCACTTTGTTGAACAAATATCCAATGGCAAATGCGCAAACAATAAGTGCAAGAACCAGAAGCATGTTAAAATTTTCTTTGGCAAAAATTGAGGTTACCTTTTTTACGGCCATAGGTTGATAATATGGATCTGGAGTAATAATGTCAAGTCACATTTACTCGTGGGCGTGAGGAACAAGTGTGGTGGCTACAATCATTATTACTACTCCTACTAACAAGGCTGCAATTTTTTTGACATTAACATCTTTCTTGTCCGTAGGTTTTGGTAAAAAGTCACTTGCGCCAAGATAAAGAAACATACCAGCGGCAACGGCAAGAAGTGAGCCCGTAAACCACTCCGCCTCTTGTGCAACGTAGATTACAAAAAATGCGCCCAGATAAGTTGATAGGGCCGAAAGAAAATTTGCAAGCAGTGCTTTTGAGCGGGACCAGCCGGCTGCAAGAAGGACCCCAAAATCCCCTATTTCGTGGGGGGTTTCGTGCAAGAAAGTGGAAAGGGCAACAATAAGGCCAAGGCCCGGGTTTGTTAGATAGGCTGCAGCAATTGCTACACCGTCGATAAAGTTGTGGATTGTGTCGCCGGCTATAACCAGAGGAACCGCTGCTTTTGAAGGCCTATGGGAATGTTCGTCGTGGTGGTGGATGTCGAAAAACAATTGTTCAAAAACATACGAGACCAGAAATGTGATAAGCACTATTAAAAAAGCAGTCTCGCCTATCTCGTGATGGGCTTCGGGTGTAAGGCTTAAAATGGCAACAGTAAGAAGGATACCTGCTGCAAAAGGGACGGAATATCGGCAAAACCAATTCTTAATTTTCTCACTTAAGAAAAAGACCGTGCCCCCGATTAGGCCGGCAATGCTACCTAGAGTAGACAATAAAAAAATAGACAAGAAATCTGTCATAGTTTTATAGCATACCTCTTTTTGCTCTTCGGACAAGATATAGAAGCCATATAAATAAGGTTATTACCGAGATTGCGGCGGAATATTTGACTATATCCGGATCAAAATAAAACTCCACAATGTGCTCCCCTTGAGGCAGCTCAACTGTTAGAAAAGTTTCGTTGTTAACTATTATTGGGACCTGTTGGCCGTCAAGCCGCGCTTTCCAGCCGGGATATAGAGCAATTGAAGCAGTTAAGTAGCTATCCAGCGGCGTATTTGCTTTGACAGCAAGACCATTGGACGTTTTGTTAATCACATCGGCCGATGATGGAAAAACCGAAAGATCCGGGTACGGGAATGGTGTAACCCAAGCACTTCCGAGATTTCTTGTGTTTTTATAGATGCGAACAGAGCCGATATTATCCACCTCCTCAAACCATTCTGGAATAATCCATGGGTACGGGCGGCCCGCTTCTGAAGTGATGGAAGTTTCAGGATCTCTATCAAGTGCCACAAAATATTGGATGTCTAGTTGGTTGTATGATGGATCGAGCGGATCTTTAACTTCTAGGAAGCGGGTCAGTATTTCGTCTTTGTCGCTTTTTGTGTTTATTTGATTAAAGAGGCGCGCGGTGGAAAGAGGAGCTGTGGTAAGTTGGCCTTCGATGCCACGAATACCGTAGGCGGACCATGTGTTGGCCGGCAAAATCTCTGCCTGTTCCCTATCAAACCGGTGATTTGTAGTTAACTTGTTGAGTTTATCTGTAACAGGTGTGGCAGGAAAAACCAGATCCCGTGGAGTAAATGAAAGGTACTTGTCTGTGGATAGTTTAATAGATAAAACAAGCAGAATACTTAGGATAGAAAATTTCAAGGGCTTTGATTTAAGTGGCAAATAAACAAATATGGTTATTGCTAAAATTGTGATCGCCGGAATGGCGGTATTTCGAAAGGCGGTGTAGAATTGTGCATACTCGCTTGAGTTAAGAGAGCGAAGAAGTGCAAGGCTAACCAGAACCAGCAGGACAGCCGATGTATAAATGATAAAGGGTACGAGCTTGAACCTTGGTTTAAGTTTGCCGGACAGAAAGGCTTCAAAACTAAAAGCTGATAGGATAGAGACCGCAAAAGTGAAAATAGACAAAATTCTTGTACTAACTGATGCGGATGTGAGAAATGGGATTTCGACTAAGGCAAACAGAAGTGAGGCGCCTGCAAAAAGGGTGAATATCGCTAAATCTTTTTTAAAAGCCATTTTTGAAACTAAAGCGGTTAGTAAAAAAAATACCCCGACACTTGAGATATAGAAAGCAAAGTTATCGTAGGAGCCCGCGGACCAATAGTTGGCAGTTGTGGGATTGCCGTAAAAATCCGGAATAAAAAATGTAATGATATGGGTTATGGGTAGATTTTTGATGCTGGCGGCTTGAGCGACGGTGTCAAACGCGCGAATAGACAGGCGGGACATCTCATAGGCTGGTATCAACTGGACAGCAGAAAGCAGCAGGCCGCTGGTTAAGCCTAAAATAGTTGAGACAGTCCTTTTATATAAAAAGGCGAAAATCAAAGTGTAGATAACAATTTGAGGATAGCCTGAAAAAACCTGGAGGCAAACAAAAATTGATAATAGAAACATGCGTTTTTTTTCGATTGCCCAGAAGATAAACGGGATTAGGGCCAGCGTGTAGCCTATTGAGTTGTATTCCAGCCACACAATTGAAAAACCGCTAAACGCATACAGCATTGCACCAAAAACACTTGCATAACTTGAGAGTTTTTTTGCTTTAAGAAACATAAACATACCAATGATAGATATGATTGGCTGAAGAATAATTTGAATCCCCCAGGCAGTTAGGTGATTAACTACAAAAAACAGGATGTTGACTGGATTAAGCAGTGCCGCTTGAAAATTAGCTAATAGTGGTGCTCCCAACAAAATTGTGTCATCCCACAAAGGTAGGTGGCCGGATTTTAATATATTTATGCCAAGAATACGCCAGGGGTAGATTATAGAAATTATGTCCGATGGCAGAGAGTTTTTAACAGGCACAGACACCGGAAAACCCCAAATGCTGTCAAGCCATGGATAGTAGCCCCCGATTAAAATATCACCCGGGATGGGAATTTGGCCTCCAAAGATGAATTTTCGAAAGACTATAACGATAAGAAGTGTGGGAACGGCAAAAAGAAGTAGTTTTTTGATTGACATGCGCTTGGCGTAATTATAGTATGGTTAGACTAAAATGATAAAGGTTATAAAGCGAGATGGGTCTTTGCAGGAGTTTGATGAAGGCAAAATTGTGCGGATTGCAAAAGCTGCGGGGCTTGAGGAGGCGGAGGCGGTTGATCTTGGAAACGAAGTTGAAGCCTGGGCTATAGCCCAAAATAAAAAGATAACAACGATGCAAATTAGGGATTTGGTGTTGGAAGGGCTTCGGAAACGGGACGAATATGCTGCAAATATGTATGAGTGGTACGAGGAACGTAAACACGAGACACACGATAAGTGATACGTTATGGCGAAAACAAAGTACAAAGAATTTTTCCAAAAGATGCTTGATAATAACCGCGAGCTTTTTGATGAATTCACAAAGGCGCATAACAAATATCAGCTTGATCAGGATAATAACCAGGAAGAGTTTAATGAGATTGGACGGGATGTGCAGAAGGTTATAAGGGAGTGGGAGCAAAAGTTGTGCGGCAGAAGTGAAGGAAGCGGTTATGCGCAATATACGGCGAGCTTAGCCGAGAAATTCTGGGCTGAAGTGAGAGCGATGTATCCCATGGTTGACCATATTGGGCTTGAGACAAACAGTTTTAGTCTTAAAAAGGTAAGCCTTTTTTAACCCATCAGTTTTGTTGGAAAGCCGCCGAGGCCACGAACAAAACAGATCTCACTTAAGTGGTAATAGGCGTGATTAATCGCTTCAAAAATAACCATATCTCCTTTCAATACTGCTCCCCAATCTGTTTTGTACTTTTTTTTCAACTGTTTGTCAGTTAATTTCATCCAATCTTTAACAATCTTTTTATAAACGGTTGCTATGTTTTTCTGCGCTTGAGAGGAATTTTTTGGGCTGACCAATTTTAGTGGCTTGTATTTTTTTTCGTGCAATAGAGATAAAGTAAAAAAGCTGTAGTGAGCGTCTAGTGCATGATTAACCATCGCCGAAATGGTCCTGTGCTCTATATTTGGATGTTTGTATGTAAAATGTTTTGGTTTTAACTCACCCACCACATCCCAAAAAGATTTCCATGTAACTTCATTGCCTTCCAGTAAAATCTTAAGAGGCTGCTGGACACTAGAAAAATCGTTTTTTGGAAAATTCATATTTCTCACCTCCTTTGGTCTACCCACCCACCCATATACATTGCTTTGTAGACTTGTTTACTGTTTTTATAGATTTTTTCTTCGCCCTTAAATTTTTCGATACTGCCAATGTGGGAATTTGTGTAAACGAACCGTCCTTTTTTAAATTTTACAGGACCCCTAAAAATACCTTTTCCTGCTTTGAGAGAAATTTTTAAAAATTCATATACTTCGTCGTATGTATTGACTACCGGCTCAACCCAACCGTAATAAATAAATATCCAAACCGGTTGTTTTTTATAGAATACAACTTGCCTTCCTCCATACGGTTCTCCTCCAAAAAAGTTGTCTTGTGATTCCCAATCGCCTGATCTATAACTTATGGTCGTTGATCCATCTTTCTCTTTCTTCCAATCTTTTGGATCGCCCGATGAATAATCTGACCTTGAGGATTTATTTAAAAAAGAAAGCAGTTGTCTTTTGGTCATTGCCACAGTTTATTTATATACCCTAAAAATACCCGAAGTCAAGAAACAGTACTGTTACAGTGTAACAGTACGCTGTAACATCAAACAATTGGAGTTTCTAGATGGGAATGGTCGTTGATGAAGCGGATGTGCCAGCGGCTGTTTTCCTCTTCATATTCCAATAAGCTTACACCGGTGTTATTGAAGGAAAGCGTGCGGTAAAGCTCGATAAAGGACTCGTCATCATATTTTTTGCCGAAGACCGCTACACAAATAAAACAGCGGATAAATATACCGTGTGTCACTGCAATTACATTTTGCTCTTTGTGTTTGTCTATCAAATGACTTTTAAATTTTTCTGCGCGGGCAATAACGTCGCGAAGAGACTCCCCTTTTCCCCGAAACTTCCAATCTAAATTGTGAAAGTTTTTTTCAGTTTCTTTTGTATATTTATTGTGGATTATACTTGCCCAGCCAGCCCCGTAAAGGCGCGGGTGCTGCTCTTTTTCGTGGATTCCTTCAAAAGTCTCTAGTTTTTTACCCAATGCTTTTGCGATACCAGCGGCTGTTTGTTTAGCTCGGACCCAAGTGCTTGAGAAAACTACGTCAATTTCTTGATTTCTGAATCGTTTTGCCACATATCCTGCCTGCTCAAAACCCTTTTCACCAAGAGGTGAATCTGGTGTTTGGCGGACGGATTTGTCCATAGCATCTGACTCACCGTGGCGGATTAAGTAGATCTTCATGAAGTTAGGATTTCTTTCTAATCTCTTTTTTATACTCGTCGCGGGAGAGCTCTTTTTTGATTTCTTTTTTCTCAAAGCGGCGGACGCTATGGAAACCAAAAAGGGAGAAGATTACTGCTGATGAAATGGCTACACCAATAAGATTTATAAAGAAAAGCTCGAAGGAGCCGGTGATGATTTCTCTGTCCAGAAGCGAGATGCCAATTCCCGTGACGCATAGAGGGGGCAGAAGAGCAACGACGACTGCGATCGCGGGTAGATGAACTGAAAGTTTCGGTTTAGCCCAGGCAAAGGAGGCACCAATGCCGGCCAGAATTGCGATGTACATATAGATAAGTGACGGGCCGACTCTGGAGCCAATTTCTTGATTAAGTGGAACGTCCACACCCATAAAAAAGGCCACGAAGGCAGAAAGAAAAACTACCATGATAACCGATTGAGCTACTGCTTTTGCTGAACGGAAGAGGGATTCGGGGTTTGCCGTTGTGAACCCCAGCCCAAGGGCAAGGACAGGTGAAAGAAGAGGGGCAATTAACATGCCGCCGATTACAACTGCGGTGTTATTAACAACAAGACCAAGGGTGGTTAGTATTGTTGAGACGGTTAACAAAAAAAAGTATTCGCTTCCGACGTGGCTACTGTCAAGAAGCTGCCTTACTACCTTTCTTTTATCTTTGAAGGTTTCATCCGCAAATATCTCTTCCCACATGTAATCTAATTATATTTGAGATCTGGTAACTTTGTAAATAACACCGGCTTTATCATCCGAAATAAGGAGGCTTCCTTGATTGTCAAATTCTAAGTCGACAGGTCTACCCAAAGCCTGCCTGCCTTGTAAAAAGCCGGTGATAAAATCTTCTTCCCTAACTATTTTTTCTCCCTGTTTAATCAAATGAACTACTTTATAACCTACGGGTACGGACCTATTCCAGGAGCCATGATATGAGACAAGCAAGTCCCCTTGCCAAGAATCCGGAAACTGTGCAGAATTTATAAAGTTTAGCCCTAAGGGGGCCGAATGGGCCTGAATGTTAAATGCCGGAGCAATGGTGTTTTCGCAATACTTGGAAGTAAGTTGATTAAAAACCGTGTCGTAAACTTTATCCCCATAGCAAACCGGCCAACCGTAGTTTCCTCCATCCTGTAAAATGTTCACCTCGTCCGGCGGCAAATCGTCGCCCAGAAAGTCTCTTCCCATCTCGGTTGCCCAAAGCTTGTTCGTGATTGTGTCGTATTTAATAAACACGGCATTTCGAAGACCTTTTGAGTAAACCCTTGGGTTATCACCGTCTTTATTGGTAGCTATGACAGCTGCGAGCCATGGGTGGTTTTCAAAGCAAGTGTCGCAGGTTGATCCGAGAGAGACATAAAGATTGCCCTTTTCATCAAAGTCTATTGAGCGTGTTGAATGACGGCCACCTGCTGGCAAATCTAGGATTTTTTTGTCAAAGCTGGCTTGAGCATCACTTGTCCAGTGGTAACGATTAAGAGCGGTTTCACCTGCAACATATAACTTATCCTCGTAAAAGGCGATGCCATGAGCTCCGGCAAGATCAGACACGACAAGAAACCTATTTTCTTCAATGCCGTCTTTGTTTCTGTCAAAAAGTGCCCAGACTTTGGCAGTTGCCGGTGATGATACTAAAACGTAACCCTCTGGAGAGATTTCGATGTCTCTGGGGTTTGTTAAGTCTTTGGCGAAAAGTGAGATTTCGAAGCCGTCGGTGATTTTTAATGGGAAATCAACTGGTTCACCTGTTTGGATAGTTTCTTGGGCCTTTTCAAACTCTTTTACGATGCCGTTTGAGGTTGGCAAAAAAGCCGGGCGGAAGTCGCCAACTTTTTTGTATACGAAATAGCCAATTAGAAAGATTACAAGCAAGAATAAGAAAATGTAGATAAGAGATTTTAATTTCATAGCAGGTAATTTAAACTATACCAGATATGCGCAAACATAAGTATTTTAGAAGCTTAGTGGGCAAGAGACTGCCTTTGCCTGTGTTTTTTCCTGATGCGACAAGGGCTGTGCTTCGGACACTTGATAGTGTGGATATTGCGAATACTAAAACACCCGGGATACTGATAAATACGTATCACTTGTACAGGGATTTGGATCCTGAAATTTTGAAGAAATTTGGCGGCATTAGAGAATTTATGGGCTGGGATGGAGCTGTTATTTCTGATTCCGGTGGATTTCAGGTGATGAGCCTGGCTAAACGTACGGGCTATGGTGGCAGAATAGTTGACGAGGGTGTGATTTTCAAAAGTGGCAATAAAGAAATATTGTTTACTCCAAAGGATTCTATCGAATATCAAATGAATCTAAACACCGATATGGTTGTGGTTTTGGATGATTTTACGCCGGCAAACGCTTCAAGAAAAATTGCGCAAGAGACATTGGTGCGAACAATTCTGTGGGCAAAAAAATCAAAGAGTGTGTTTGAGCGGTATTGCGAAAGACACGAAATTACAAATAAGCCTTATCTTCTGGGAGTGGTCCAGGGCGGAGATTACCATGATCTTCGAAGACAGTGTATTGAAAGGCTATGTGAGATAGGTTTTGACGGCTTGGGTTTTGGAGGCTGGGCAATTAAGGAAGACGGAAGTTTGGACCTGGAATTATCTAAATTTATTGCTGACAATACTCCAGAGGATTATTTGCTCTACGGCTTAGGTGTTGGAAAACCCGAGGATATTGTGGCACTGACCAAAATGGGGTATCAGATTTATGACTGTGTTTTACCCACAAGAGATGCGCGCCATGGAAGACTGTATGTTTATGATGACAAAAATTTCTATACTTATTACTCCCCCTCCAAAAGCGAGAATGCGACTAGCAGCGAGCCTGTTAGTAAAGATTGTGATTGTCTGCTTTGTAAAAATTACTCAAGAGCGTATTTGAAGCATTTGTATAACATAGGAGATTCATCTTACTTTCGACTGGCAACTATTCATAATTTGAGATTTTATTCGAGACTAATGGAGAAGCTAAAAGCTAATTCCAAAGTCCAGGTTGGGAGGCTGTAACTCTGAAAGATCTAGCTTTGTCATTATTAAATCGCTTTCCAATTTTTTAACATTTTCTTCGATTGCCAGCACCTGGGGATCAAGAGCGTACTCGGACGGGTTTCTGATAAAACCGGTTGGCGTTGGAGTTGGCGATGGCAACACAGCTACTTCCGGTTGGCTGCGGCGCCTGCCAAGAAGCGCCTTTAGTAAAACCAATAGCAGCAATAAAATTATGACGCTTACAACGGCCGTGATTATTGCTTTTTTGTGTTTAGATGAAAGTTGAGGAAGCTTGAGATTTTTAAACATATCAAGGGGCTTTTTAGTTGGTTCATTTTGACTGGTAACAATATCTGGTTGCTGTTGGTTTTGTGTATCCATTAGTCTGCGGTTTTGATTTCTTTAACTATTTCTTTGAGATAGGAATTGGCTTCTTTGAGATATTGGATGGACTCTTCAAAGCGAAACTGCACGGACTTTACATAATCAAGATACGTTGGAATATTTCTTCTGTCGTAAAGATTTACATATTCTGAGGCGGCTTCGAGATCCTTTTCGAGGCTTCTTGTTACCCTATTGTCGGTTTCTAAAATCCAGCGCTCGATGACGCCCGTGTCTTTGTTTTGTCTGCCCCTTATTTCTGATACTTTTACACGAATTTGGGCAATGATATCCGAAGTTGATTGTCTATGGATTTGTACCGTAGATGATGAGATATCGCGCATGGCATCAAAAGCGATGGTCTTTTGTATTCCAAGCCGGTCGCGAGCCTCGTTTGAATCCTCTACTATGTCCTCAAGGGTTGCGGCACTGGTTAGATTTTCTTTGTGTGTATTCAGCCAGGCGACTTCCTGGTCTATGCGAGAATAAAGGCCGTCGCGGATAATGTCTGATAAACCCGGAGTTTCTGCCAGCTTGAGCCGAATTGCCGTAAGATAGGTAATCATTGTTTGGTCGCGTGCTTGGAGCATTGTACGTGTTGCTTCCAGGGCGTTGTTTTGGGAAGTAAGCGTTTTTGCTTGGAGATATTGGTTTCTGGCCAGTTGATAGGTAGAATGGGCGTTTTGATACAGGTTGAAATTATAAATGTAGTCTTTGTAAGCGCGTTCGTAGTTAAATTCTTCATCTTCTTGGGCCAGGGCCGGCGCAGCAGAAATACAGGCTACTATTAGCAGTGCAATAAAAACCTTTGGCAGCTTCATAAGTTAATTATACAGGAAACTAATAGGTAATTTTGATTTTAGCGTTTGAAATAAAGACTTCGAAGCCCTGGAGAGATTTGATCTGGACCTTATAAAGGTTATTGCCCCTCCAAAAGGGTAAACTTCCAGATTTTACATAAAGAAAATCTGCATTGTTTTCTGTTGATATTTCTGATCCGTCTACTGCGATGTTGTGGGTGGAGTCGTATAACCTTGCGAAAGCTTTGCCGTTACCGTGAGCGACTTTTAAGGAGGCTTCCCAGGTGACATATGCGTCAGAAACATAGTCGTTTGCCAGATCAACATAAACTTGAGCATCGGGGACGTCCAGCCAAGTGGTTGAGGTTGTTGAATAGGTGCTGCCTAAAGTTATATAGTCAGTGTCGTTTTTGTCCGAGGCCGGTTGAGGGGAAGCCGGTACTTCTTTGATTACTGTTGTTGTGGTTGAGCTGGGAGTGGAGGTTGCAATCTTGGCTTCGAGTTGATCTTTAAGCTTGTCAAGATCGGGCTTGGTGACATAATTTGAAGTGTCTGCTATCTGAAGCGGTGCTTGACTTTCTGAAGGCAATGAGCCAATTTTTTCATTCAGTGAGATTGTGAATGCCGTGAGTACAAAAAAGCCAACGATAACAAGAATTGTAAGAAAGAAATTTAGTTTTGCAGGCAGGTTCACTATCTTGGTTTTATCACAACGCCTTCGGCGGTGTCCAGAATTTTTACTTTTTCTTTTTGTTCTATCTTAACTCTTATTTTGTCCGCCTCATCAAATTTGCCTTCCACGCGAAGCTGTTGCCTGTCGGCAAGAAGTTTTTCGGATTCCGGCGAAAGCTTGGGAAGAGACGCTTGTGAGAGTTTAAAACCGAGCACTTCGTCAAAAGAGATAATCAAATCATATTTATCTTCATTCGGGATGTTGCTTTTGGCAGTCGCCCAAACGACTGCAAGGGCCTGGGGCATATTAAGGTCGTCGTTTATGGCTAACATAAAGTCTTGCCTGAATTTTTCGATCTTTTGCATTTTGTCTTCGGAAAGAGTGTCTCGGGAGGATTTTTTGAATGAGGCAACTAACATGCAAAGCTTGGCGTATGCTTCCTGGGCTTGGGAGAGGGCTTCCCAAGTAAAGTTCTGGGGGGCGCGATAGTGTGCCGTGAGATAAAAGTAACGAAGAGCTAAGGGATCTATTCCTTTTTTTTCAACGTCTTCTATTGTATAGAAATTGCCCAAGCTTTTGCTCATCTTGGTGCCGTCAACTTTGAGAAAAGCAGTATGAAGCCAGTATCTAACAAAGGGACTTGTGCCTGTTGCTGCTTCGGATTGGGCTATTTCGTTTGGGTGATGAACGGGGAGGTGGTCTTCCCCGCCCGTGTGGATATCAATTTGGTCTCCAAGATATTTCATGCTCATGGCGGAGCACTCGATATGCCAGCCCGGAAAGCCGTCTCCCCAAGGGCTGTCCCAGTGCATGGTGTGGTTAGCAAATCTACCAACCCTCTTAAACCACAACGCAAAGTCTATTGGGTTTTTCTTGTGAGAACCGGTTTGAACTTCCTCTCGAGCTGCGACTTGTTTATCTTGCAGATTTTGCCCAAACAATTTTCCATAATTAGAAAATGAAGATACGTCGAAATAAACTGCCTCGGCGGTGTCGTATGCATGGCCATTTTGAATTAGTTTCTCAACAAGTTTTATTTGCTCGGGGATGTTGTCCGTTGCTTTTGCAATTGTTGTGGGGCGAAGGATGTTGAGCTTATCCATCGAATCGTAAAAGTGTTTGGTAAAAAACTCTGCTACTTCCCAGACGGTTTTGCCCTGTTTTTTGGCCCCTTTTTCAAGCTTATCTTCCCCTTCGTCTGCATCGGATGTTAGGTGGCCAACGTCTGTGACATTTTGGACGTGGTTTACTTTATAGCCGTTTACCTGAAGCATTCTTCGAAGAAGATCGTCTATGACGTATTTTCTACCGTGGCCGATGTGGGCATAATCATAAACCGTCATGCCGCAGGAGTACATTTTAACTTCAGGAGGACAGATGGCAACAAACTTTTCCTTTTTGCGAGTGAGGGAGTTTGTTAAATAAATATCTGCCATGAACCTATTTTACCAGAAATCTAGCCTGAGGGGGTTTTGGACATTTCGGCTCGGCGTTTTGCTTTGCCTGTCGGGGTCCTAATCTCCTGGAGAACTTGTTTGAACTTTGAAAGTGGCCCTTGTTGTTTTTCAGCTTCTGCAGTCTTTCCCTGTCCCCTTTTAATTGCCTCCTCTTGGACTTGACGAATTCTTTTGGTTTCCTCTGCTTGTTTTTGCTTTTGGAGCTGGGAGAGTTCCGATTGTAAGACTGTTAAGCCAGACGTCTTTCGAGTTTCTTCTTCTTTTTGGAGTTTTTGGGTGTCTGCCTGTGCAGACGAGTCTGCTGGTTTTTGAGTTTGGGTGGACTGTCCTTTTTCAATATTTGCAATTTGGCTAATCGCAGTTTGGCCGATCTGCTCAAATTCCTCGGCTGCCTGATCCCGAACGGCTTTTGCAATTTGTGGTGGATTTTTCATAGTTGCCTTCTGCCTATAAGCGCTTCATTCAAGGTCACTTCATCCGCAAACTCAAGACTAGCTCCTGTCGGAATACCCATCCCAAGACGGGTAACTTTTAACTTTTCACTTATAACTTTTAACCTTTTAACGATGTACATTGAGGTGGCTTCGCCTTCCATGGTGGGGTTTGTGGCAATAATTACTTCGGTTACGTGTGATCCGTGATTGGTGGTCTGTGAATGGTTAGTAACTCTTTTGATTAGATCGTCAATAAAAATCTCGTCGGGGCCGATATTGTCCAGGGGGCTAATTGCACCATGGAGAACATGATAAAGGCCTTTGTATTTTCCGGTTTTTTCGAAAGCGAGTACATCCAGAGCCTCCTCCACTACCATGATTTGAGTGTCATCACGTGAGTTGTCACTGCAAATTGAGCAGGGGTCTTTTTCGCTTACGTTTTTGCAAATGGAGCAAAGAACTGTTTCTTTTTTAAGTTTTGACAGGCTTTCGGCAAAATCATCAAGCTGAAGCTGGGGAACATGAAGGCAATAATAAGCTAAACGCTGGGCAGATTTGGGGCCAATGCCCGGCATTTTTTGAAAAGAGTCAATTAATTTTTGTAATGGCTTGGCTACTTTATACATGCCACATGCATTCTAACACGGTGAAACTTATTGTGGAATGACCTCGAAAAGAGCCGCCGAATTTGGTTCAAAAAATTCAATTGTTTGCCAAATTGCAGAGGTAGTAGCAATTGGGGTTTCACGGCTTTGGCCGAGGAAATCCCTTCTTCTCCAAGTAAAACTTGAGGGAACATTTTGTAAAGTTATGGGGACTGCTTCCGAATGACTATTTTCTTTATCATAATTGACAACAATGATACGCGAGGCGTTTTCGTCTTTTCTGGCTGAAGCTTTTACCCATGAGCCTTCGCCAATTACCGTCATTACACTTCCACGAAGGTTGTTAAGAAATTCGATTGCGTAGTAACGGGGCTTTTTGAAAGGCTCGCCGTGGATTTCGTTTGTAAGAATCCCCCACCTACCCCAGAATTTTTCACTATTGTGCGGGCCGTCTTTTATTTCAAAAATGAATGTTTTATCCATAAGTTTGTCCAGCATCACAGAGGTTGCAATTGTGTGGATGGCAGACTCTTGATTATCGTAGATAGTGTTTACCTCCGGGTCTGGTCCTATTTCGGAGATTATAAGCTCGATTTGGGAAAGAGACGGGTAGTTTACCAACCAGTTTTGGGCATTTCTGATGTCTATTTCATAATCGCCCAGGTCTTGGGAGTACCTGTGCCAGGAGTAAAAATCAAATCTTAATTGGTTTTGGGTGACAAATGTTAAAAGATTATCAAACCAGTTTTTATAAAGAGCTGTTGTGGCTGGCCCCCCGATTTTAAATTTTGTGGTTACGTTTGCCTCTGCTGCAGCCAGGGCAGAATGTCTATAAAGCTCGAGATAATTTTTATCTCCATAGGTTTTAAACTCACCAAAAAGATCCGGCTCATTCCAGACTTCGTAGTAAACATCTTCTATGGCCAATTCCCCGCTTACATGCTCTATGGTTTTTCTTACCAGCTCTTGCCATTGAGACCAGTTTGAGGGTAAGCCGACTGTATTGGAAGTTGTGAGTGAGTCGGGCATATAGGAGAGGGATAAGAAAGGCTTTGCTCCCGTAGCCTGTATGTCTGCTATAAGCGTGTCAAGCCTCTGCCAGTTGAATGTTAATGAGCCGTCGGGACTGACTGAAGCCACGTCATAAAAATCGTAGATATGGTCCACACGAATATATGAGGGTTGGAGGGATTTAATGTGCTCTACTGTGGAGGAGAGGGTGTTGCTTCTGTTTTCTTCTCCGCCTTGGGCAAGATTGCGCCAAACCGGCGGCTTTTCACCAAAAGAGCTTGCAAGATCAATAGTAAGCTCGGCTTTGGTCCCGGTTGCGCGGCTAAAAAGATTTGTACCCTGGATGACTGCGATAACAGTTAAAGGGATTGCGGTAATCTGAAGTGTCAAAGTTAGAAACTGGAGCAGTTTTGAGCGGCGCATAAATTATTATTGCATACCGCCGAGGAGGCCGCTTAAGCCCTCTTCTTCCATCATCTTTTTGGCGGCTTTTTTCTGAACAGAAGCAAAAGCATCGTTTATCGCATTTGCAATGTCTTTTCTCTCTTCACCATCAACCTCGATGTAGTCAACTTTTTGATCAGCCCGGACACGAACTTTAATTCCCTCTTTTTCAACGGTTTCGGTGACCTCGGCAAGCTTCTTTTGCATTTGCTTAGCTTTAGAGCGAAGCTCCATTAATTTTTTACCTTGTTGTAGTTTGTTTAGCATTGTTATGAATTAAATATCTCTTCGGCTACACGAATTATATCCTCATCTTTTGCATCAGTCAAAGCAAGCTCTTGTCTTTTAGCAAGGGCAAAGTCTATTTGGATTTGTTTGCCCACAATCTTTGATATGGCTGATTCCAAGAGAAGCCTGTTTTGCTGGCGCTCCAGCTGTTCTTTGTGAAACGAATAAAAAACTCCGAGAGTTAATTTGTTGTCTTGATATTGGATAGGTTTGGAGGCCCGAAGAAGCGCTTCGATAGAGGTATTTGTGATTCCAACCTCGTGCATTATTTTTTTCCAGGTGGAATCTTCTATTGCATCTTTGGCGGGCAAGGCTACCGGGTCAATTTTTTGGGGTTTTTCCTCTTTTTTTTTACGGCACCATTTAATAACCGCAATTTCGGCAGGAAGCTGCCCAATAAAAGCGGATTTGGATTTTGTGTGTGCCTCGGAAAATAGACTAATCAATTTAATCAAATCTTTTGTTTTAAGATTTTCTATATCGTCGAAGCCTTCGAGATTGTGTTTGGCTAAAAGCGCGGAATGCAGAGTGGCTAGAAGTGACTCAAGATATTGAGGGATTGAAACACCTTGTTTGATAAGGCTTTCGAGTGTTTCTATGGCGTTCTCTGCGTCTTTGTTAACAAGGTGCTTGATAAAATTGTCTATATCTTTTGAGGAGATGTCACCCAAAATGGATTTAACATCTTTGAGTGAAATCTTTTTTGAGTTTAGAGAAGCCGATTCGAGAAGCTTGGCTGCATCACGAAATGAGCCGTCTGATACTTTAGCAATTGCTTCAAAGACCCCCTCCTCGGCTTTAATATTCTCACTTTTGGCAATACGCTTAAGCTGTCTTTCGATTTCCGGGGGGGTTGCCTTTGTAAAAACTACGTTAACAAGCCGCGAGCGGACTGTAGCAGGAAGCTTTTCGGGGTTGGTGGTGGCTAGAATAAATACGACATGATCGGGCGGCTCTTCAAGAGTTTTAAGAAAAGCATTCGCGGCTTCCGTGGTTAACATGTGGACTTCGTCGATTATGTAGACTTTTTTTCTTGAGTTGACTGGTGAGAGCTTTACAGCTTCTCGAAGCGAGCGGATATCGTCTATCCCGCGATTACTGGCTGCGTCAAGCTCTATAATATCAAGGCTTGTGCCGTTTGTGATGGAGCTGCATTGGTCACATTTATTGCAGGGCTCAATTGAACGCTTTTTGTCTACGGCTTTTTGACTACGACGTTCGCAGTTGATTACTTTGGCCAAAATACGAGCGGCGGAGGTTTTACCAACGCCTTTAGGGCCGGAGAATAAAAAAGCGTGGGGAATTTTTCCCGAGGAAAGAATGTCTTTAAGTGCTTTCCGAACATTTTCTAAATCCAGCTCTTCAATAGTTTGGGGGCGATACTTGAGATAAAATGTCATACATCAATTATCAATTATCAATTTACAATTTTCAACAAATTACCAATGTATCAATGATGAACTCCAATTAAGTGGAGTGCGCCGTGGATCGCAAGCTCAACTGCAATATCATCTATCAATTTACCTGATTTTTTGGCCCTTTCTACCACTTCATTATATGAAACCACTATCTCCCCTAGATCAATTTTTCCCTTAGGAGGATATGCAAACTCACCTTTGGTTTCCTGGGCCGGAAAGGTTAACACCGGATGAGAAGAGTTAAGATCTTTTTTATAATATTTTTTTACAAGCTCTTGCATTTTGTTATCCCCTACTATCGCAAGGGAGACGAAAGAGTCGGAAACCATGCCATTTTCCTGAAGCGTTTTTTTAACTGCGGCTTTAAGTTTTGGTGCCGATACCGGATAGTGTGACTGTTTATAGACTTTAACTGTTATCATATTTCTGCGTCTTTGCCGAGACCAGCAAGAAAATGCACATGAAGATGTGGAACGGCTATCATTGAACCGGCGTTGATAACAAGCCGAAAGCCATCAAGCTTTAAGAATTTTTGGAGCTTGGTGGCGGTTTGTCTTATCTGAGCCCACAATTCGTCATCTGCTGCAACTATATCCTTGGTGTGCTTTTTGGGAACAATTAAAAAATGTTTCGGTGCCCTTGGATTAATATCTTTAAATACTACGAAGTTTTTGTTTTCATAAATAATTTCCGTGTCGGTTTTCCTGTTTGCGATTTTGCAAAAGATGCAGTCTTTCATTTTAGTCTTGCTATTACTTCATCCAAAGAAAGTAGCTCGGTTTTGTCAGAAGCTCTTTCTTTCCATTCCAGCTTATCCCCTGTTTTGTTTGAAACAACCAGCCTTACCGGAATTCCAATCAGATCCGCGTCGGCAAATTTTTCACCGGCTGAAACTTCTCTGTCGTCCCACAATACATCAATTTTTGAGTCTGTAAGTTTATTATAAACTTCCTCCGCATTACTTGCTCCAGGTAGTTCAATCAAATGAACCGTGTAAGGTGAAAGTTGTTTGTTCCAGATAATGCCTTTATCGTCGTGACTAACCTCTACCCAAGTTCCCATGACTCTGGTTGTGCCAATACCATATGAGCCAAACCAAACTATCTGTTGATTTCCAGCTTCGTCGGTATATTTAAAATTCATTTTTTCGGCATACATTGTCCCAAGCGGAAAGATATTTCCTACTTCTATTGATTTTGAAGATTTTACTTTTTCTTTGCCGCATGCAGGGCAGTTGTCATCTGCACTACCCGTAAAAATTTCCTTGTTTGATCCCCAGCCACAAGAATCACAATAAAATATTGTGTCTTCGCCGGAGCCGGTCAACACTTGAAACTCATGAGTGTGTTTATCTGTAAATACACCGCCGCTTGCCTCGGTGATTCTATAATTAAAACCAATCCGGTCAAAAATTTTGGCGTAGGCTGTTTTAACTTCTTCATAGAAGCGCATTAGATCTTCTTCGGAGGTGTGGGCACTATAAAGATCCTTCATCAAAAATTCCCGACCACGAAGAATGCCGGATTTGGCACGCAATTCGTTTCTGAATTTTGTCGAAAAATGATAGAGTGCTACCGGAAAATCTTTGTAGCTATTGAGATTTTTGCGAAGAAGATCAATTACAATTTCTTCGTGGGTGAACGAAAGAACATAATCTTTTTTCCTTGAATCGGTGAGTTTATACATTATCTCGTCGGCTTTGTCCCAACGCTCGGTTTCGTTCCAAATCTCTTTAGGATGAAGAAGGGGCATAAGCATCTCTTGCCCCCCAATTGCGTTCATCTCTTCCCGAATTATCTGACTAATTTTTGAGACAACCCTCCAACCTAACGGAAGAAGAGTGTAGGAGCCGGCCATGAGCTGATCAATGAAACCAGCTTGAACCAGCAGCTTGTGATTTACGGCTGTTGCATCTTTCGGAGGCTTTTTGCGAGTGCCGGGGAACAAATCTGACTGGCGCATAAAGATATTTTACTACAACTGTACCCTGATACAAAAAAATAGTTCAGGTGGAGCCAAGAAATTCAAATTTGGAGTTTTTGGATTTCTTACTGTACGGGGATGATTGATTCAATGAAGCCGTTAAGGGAGCCCGCCCTGAAAGCTTGAGGGACTTCTCTGAAGGTGAGGGTGATTAGAAGCAATATTAATAGGATTATGCCAATTGTATTAACAACCGATTCAACCTTAGGAAGAACTTTTCTGCCGAAAAGTGCTTCTGAAGTGATGAAAACTACGCGTGAGCCGTCCATCGGCGGGAAAGGAATTATATTAATTAGTGCCAAGTTGACAGAGATAAGGCCGACAAAATTAAGAAGAGGCAAAAAACCAAGTTGTACGACATAGGCAATTAAAGCAGTTATGCCCAGCGGACCCACGACACCTTCAGGTGCTTGACCTTCGGAGATATCAATAAAAATTGATGCAATGCCTACTACTACAGCTTTTGAAATAAGATACGTTTCACGGACGCCATAGTAAAGGCCGACAAAGGGCCTTTGCCAAACCGGCGGGTAATTGACTTGTACCACCGTATTAACATCTATTGTTACACCCAAAGCGCCTTCACCTTCCGGAGGGTCTTCGCGGGGGCGGAGGGAAACTTGCATCACTTTTTCTTCGGGAGAAAGTCTTTTGATCTCAAGAGTTGTTTTTTGGCCTTTGGCGGCATTGACAAACTCGATAAACTGGTCACTGTTGTTAATGTCTTGATCTGCCACTTTTACAATCAAATCGTCGGGCTTTATGCCGGCCATCTCTGCCGGTGAACCTGCATCAACCTCTAGGACTTTCACCCCTGAAAGAGTTTCGGGAATTCCACCTATGGCGTAGACCAGACTGAAGCAAATGATGGCAATAAGAAAATTGGCCAATATCCCGGCTATTGCAATAGCTACTCTGGCTTTTTTGGATTTTTTTACGTAGGCTCTGCTTGGTTTTTTGATGTCTTTATCTACTTCACCATGAAGGCGAACAAAACCTCCAAAAGGCAGAAGATTAACTGAATAGATGGTTTCGCCAATTTTTTTGCCAAAAACACGGGGCGGAAGGCCAATACCAAACTCTTCTACCCATATGCCTGCTTTTTTGGCCGCAATGAAATGGCCGAACTCATGAGCAACAATGAGAACTGAAAGAATTAATAAAGCTACCAGTATGGACAGGATTGTTGTTAACATATTATTTTTAAACCTGAAGAATTTCTTCTTCTTTGGCTTTGCCTGCTTGATCTATTTTTTGAATGTATTCGTCGGTAATCTCTTGGAGGCGCTTTTCAGCGTCGAATTTTTCGTCTTCTGACAATAGTTTGTTTTCGAAATCTTCTTTGATTTTTTTCATAAAGTCGCCCCGCACCTGTCGGATCATTATCCGGCCGGCTTCAAGTTTTTTTGATAGCAATTTGACATAGTTTTGCCTGTCCTCTGAAGTCATTTCTGGCAGAGATATTCTAAGCCTTGTTTCTTCAAGCACTGGGTTTAAGCCTACGTTGGCTTCTAGAATTCCCTTTCTAATCTCGCCTACAATAGATTTGTCCCACGGCTCAATAACAAGCGTGCGCGCGTCTTGCGCGGTGATACTTGCGAGTTCAACTACTTTAAGTCGCTGTGTACCACCATATGCGGGAACTACGATGTCCTCTACTAACGACGGAGTGACGCGACCTGTTCGAATTGTTGCAAGATCAGACGAAGTTAAATCAAAAACATCTTGCATTCTTTTGTGAACCGGGCTTTCATCCATTGCTTAATAGTATATTGGCTTAAGCACCAATTTCCAAGCGATAAAATCTGCCTAGGCGGATATTTTCACCGGTTTTGGCAATTGCGGATTTCAAAAGATCCTCAACTTTCATTGACGGATCTTTGATGAATTCGTCCGCCAGAAGTGCGGCTTCGTCTTTTGGGTTGGTGGAGGCTACTTGCATGGCAAAGTCCTGTGCAGTTGCCAAAAACACTTCGTTGCGTGCGACAAAATCCGTTTCACAAAGAAGCTCAACAAGGCTAGCTATTTTTTTAGTGTGGTGAACATAGCTTGCAATTACTCCTTGAGAGGTTACCCTGTCTGCTCTTTTTGCCGCTTTTTCAAAGCCTTCTTTTTGGAGAATCTCAAAAGCTTTTTTTTCGCTTCCACCAACCTCATCCAAAACCTGCTTCACACGAATTACCGGAGCGCCAGTTTCTTCTCGTAACTTTTTGATTAAATCTACTGGTATTGTCATTTTTTAGCCTTTTTTGTTTTTTTAACGGTTTTGGTTGTGGTTTTGCCGGCTTTAATAGCTTGGCCTATTAAATCTACAACCAATTCCAGAGCTGCCTTGGCATCATCGTTCATCGGGATTGGATAGTTTACCAAATCCGGATCACTATTTGAGTCTACTATACCCACTACGGGAATTCCAAGGCGGTTGCCTTCGATTACCGCACCTTTTTCTTTGTTGATATCAATCACAACCATTAAGTCCGGGTGTTTTTCAAGATTTAGAATCCCGCCGAATTTAGCAAGCATCTTGGCAATGGTTTTTTCTATTTCAAGCCTTTCTTTCTTGGTCCTGTTTTTATATTCGCCGCTCTCTAAGCCTTCCTGTAGGGATTTTAGATACCTAATAGACTTTTTTACCTGTTCGAAATTTGTAAGAGTGCCGCCCAGCCAGCGGGAGTTTACATAAGGGGTGGCAGTCTCTTCACAGATTTGTTTAATCTTGTCTTTAATTTGCTTTTTGGTACCAACAACCAAAACAACCTTGCCTTCGCTGACGGCGTCTTTGATGTGGTTGAGAGCAGATAGAAGAGCCTGTTTGGTTTTGACCAAATCAAAAATGTGGATGCCTTCTTTTTCGCCATAGAGATAGTCGGACATTTTGGGGTTCCAACGGCGAGTCATGTGCCCGAAATGAGCACCTGATTCTAACAGCTCCTCTAAACTGACATCAATATTAGTCATTAGTAACTAGGCACTAGTAATTAGTTATCCTCCTTAGTACCTCCACCTATCAGAAGAAATCAGGAGGCTTGTGCTGATAGGTGTGCGTTAGGTTATTTTAACCCATGTTTGAGACTTTTTCAAGATGGGTATATAATACACGCAATGACATCTGAAAATAAAGAAATTGGCGCAACGTATAAATGTGGTGTTTGTGGTCGTATGGTCACGCGTGTTTATAATGTAGAAAAACGTAGAGTTGATGACCCAGACTGGCACATTTCAAGTTGCACAAGCAGGGCTGTTGGACGGGCTTTAAACGCAAGTCGTAGCAGAACGTCTTCAGGGAGAAGAGGCACTTAGCAAATTCTCCAAGAGGCAGGTGATTGTGACGGGGCCAACACCGCCGGGGACCGGGGTGATAAAGGCAGCTTTTTTGACTACTTCATCAAATAAAACATCACCTTTTGGTGAGCCTACATCAATGACAATACTCCCCTTTTTGACCATACTGCCTCTGATGATATTCGGCTTTCCTGTGGTGCTTATCACAATATCGGAGTTGATCGTGCACTTCTCTAGATTTTTTGTTTTGCTATCGCATTCGATTACTTTGTAGCCTTGTTTTTTTAGCTCTTTTGTCAGCGGACGACCCACCATGCCGGTGGAGCCAACAACGGTAACGGTAGGCACTAGGGTATAGGAACTAGGCAATAGAGATTTTGCATAGTTGATGACTTCAATAACTGCTTTGGAGGTGGGGTGAAGGTAGGGGCTGTCGTCACGCAGGCCATCTACGTCCTTTTCGGGAGCAATGGAATGAACAAGGGTATAGGTACTAGGGGCTAGATTGCTGGGAAGCGGAAGCTGAATCATTATGCCTTGAATGTTTTGGTCTTTATTATATTTATCAATTGTTTTAATGAATTGATTCATTGATACAGAAGCTGGGAGGTGTACTACTTCTATTTTTGCACCGACGCGCTCGGCGGCTTTTTGTTTTAGCGAAACATAAAGTTTGCTTGCCGGATCCTCCCCCACAAGAATTGACACAAGCGTAGGTTTTTGGCCCAACGCCTTTATCTTTTTCTTTATCTTTATCTCCTTCTCGGCGGCATAAGTTCTGCCGTCAAAAACAATTGCCATAATTAAGCGTAGTATACTTCAGTTATACCCAGAACTGAAAGAGACATTGATCAGGGCCCGATACTTAAAAAAACAAAAGGGAGGCGTCACCCAGGATTTTTCATATGCAACAAGTGCCCTTTTAGAGGTGAGCTTGGGTACACTGTGCAGGGACCAAATTGTACATCTAAAGGAATAGAAAAGTGTAATCTAGAGTTTGGTAAATTAACGACCAAGGACTTGGCTCCCTATAAAAAAGGTTAGATTGCTCTCTATGGCACTGGGAAGGATTTGCAAAGCTTTTTGACTTCCTGAGCTATTTTTTTATAAAAATTATCCTTGGAAATTTCGGTTTTGAAATCTTTAAGGTAGCTTTGTCTTTTTTCTTTGTCTTCGGGAATTTTCCTCTCACCCAAATGGTCCAGCACCTCAATAATCCAGTCTGATATTTTATCTATTTGGGGTTCTTTCATGCCGCGAGTCGTAATTGCCGGAGTACCAAGACGCAGGCCGGACGGGTAAAAGGGTGAGCTTGTATCATTGGGGACTGTATTTCTATTTGCCACAATCCCCGCTTGCTCAAGTGCCCAAGCGGCAAACCAACCGTTTACTCCTTGGTTGCGAAGATCCACTAAAACAAGGTGCTTGTCCGTGCCGCCGCTTACAATATCCAGCCCGTGGCGGGCAAGATTTTCGGCTAACCTTTTAGCATTTATAACCGTTTGGGTTGCGTATTTTTTGAACGCGGCCGATTTGGTTTTCTCCAATGCAATAGCGATGCCCGCAATTGTGTGCATATGAGGCCCGCCCTGAAGGCCGGGAAAAACGGAAGAATCAATAGCTTCAGCAAGCTCCTTCTTGGAGATAATCATCGCTCCACGAGGGCCACGAAGCGTTTTGTGAGTGGTAGCCGTCATGACATCTGCCCAGGGAAACGGAGAAGATAGTGCTCCGCCCGCTATGAGGCCTGCTTCGTGGGCAACATCTGCCAAGTAATACGCGTTAACCGAATGTGCTATTTGGGCCAGTCTTTTGTGCTTGATATCTCTGGAGTATGCAGTACCGCCGGAGATGATTAGCTTTGGCTTAATTTTTTTTGCGAGCTTGGCGATTTGTTCATAATCAAAAACATTTGTTTTAGGATTAACATGGTAAAAATGGATATCAAAGATTTTGGAAACTAAAGTAACTTTTTTATCAGGAGTGTGCCAGCCATGAGACAAATGGCCCCCTTCGGGAAGATACATTGCCATGATCTTCTCCCCTGGATTTAGTAATGCATTGTAAACGGCAAGATTCGCCGGGCAGCCGGAAAGCGGCTGGACGTTG